>WNGB01000225.1_pt1 | contig 83038 bp, 75 predicted proteins | sample 5400681 | NCBI WGS metagenome assembly WNGB01 (sample SAMN13153367, study PRJNA577476) | soil metagenome | isolation source: 115 cm soil or saprolite under grassland replicate 2 | place: USA:California | collected 2016-06-15 | reverse complement strand
TGGAACGTCACCGTGCCCGTGTCGTTCGGGTCGGGGTCGCTGAAGGTCGCGGTGAGTAGCGGCGTGCCCGTGTTCAGACGCGGCGGCCCGTCAGCCGGGTTGAAGAGCGCCGGCGTGGAGGGGGCGAGGTTCGAGGCGTTGTTGGTGACCGGGACGCCGGTTGCGGTTGCGGCGGGGTTGCCGGTTGGTGTGGCGGTGTCGTGGATCTTCGGGTTGGCGCCGGGGGCGGTGAAGTCGAGGGTGAGCGTGTCGAGGTGGTGGACGGCACTTGCGAGCGTGAACCGGGTCTGGTTCGCGGCCGGGTAGCCGATCGCCGCTGCGGTGCCGGAGATCGCGTTGATCGTGAACGCCGAGCCCGGGACGGCCTGTGTCTGGTCGAGGTTCTCCGACCAGGTGACGGTGACCGTCTCCCCGTCGGAGTCGACCACGGCCGACGACATGGTCGGCGCGGTCGCGTCGACGACGAAGGAGCGGGTGGCGCTATAGGAGGAGGTCGCGGTCGAGCTGTCGATGTTCTTCGCGCGCCAGTAGTACGTGCCGTCACTCGTGATCAGGCCGCCGGTGACGGTCGCGGAGCCGTTCTGGCCGTCGTTCAGGCTCGTGTTCGTGGAGTCGAATGTGCCGAGTGAGGTCGAGCAGTTGCTCGTCGAGCAGACCTCGAAGGTGACCTTGCCGGTGTCCTGGGCGTCCGGGTCGCTGAAGGTGGCGGTCAGCGTCGGTGTCGCGGTGTTCAGCCGTGTGCTGTCGGCGGGCGAGACGAGTGCCGGCGTGCTCGGCGCGATGTTGGCGGTGTTGTTGGCGACCGCAAGGCCGGTAGTCGTTGCGGCCGGGTTGCCGGCTGGGCTCGCGGTGTCGCGGATCTGCGGGTCGGCGCCGGGGGCGGTGTAGTCGAGGGTGAGGGTGTCGAGGTGGTGGACGGCGCTTGTGAGCGTGAATCGGGTCTGGTTCGCGGCCGGGTAGCTGACCGTCGCCGCGGTGCCGGAGATCGTGTTGATCGAGAAGGCGCTGCCCGGGACGGTCTGTGTCTGGTCGAGGGTCTCCGACCAGGTGACGGTCACGGTCGTCCCGTCCGCGGCAACGGCGGCCGAGGCGGTCGTCGGCGCGCTCGTGTCGACGACGAAGGACCGGATGGCGCTGTAGGACGAGCTTGTCGCCGACGAGTCGACGTTCTTCGCGCGCCAGTAGTAGGTGCCGTCCACGGTGATCGTCCCGCCCGGTACCAGGCCGCTCCCGTTCGCCCCGTTCGCGAGCATTGTGCTCGACGAGTCGAACGTCGCCAGCTGGGTGGAGCAATCGCCGACGGCGCAGACCTGGAACGTCGCCTTGCCGGTGTCGTTGGTGTCCGGGTCGCTGAACGCTGCGGTCAACGTCGGCGTGGCGGTGTTGAGCCGTGAGCCGTCGGCCGGAGAGACGAGCACCGGTGTGCTCGGCGCGACGTTCGCCGTGTTGTTCGTCAACCCGGATCCGACGACGGTCGCGGCCGGGTTGCCGGTCGGCAGAGCGGTGTCGCGCACCATCGGATCGCTTCCCGGCTTCGTGTAATCGAGCGTCAGCGTGTCGAGGTGGTGGACGGCGCTTGCCAGCGTGAACCGGGTCTGGTTCGCCGCCGGATAGGTGACCGCGGCCGCCGTGCCAGGAATGCCTCCGCCGCCGTTCGGGTGAACGCTGAACGCGGTGCCTGGGACGCTCTGCGTCTGATCGAGGCTTTCCGACCAGGTGACGGTCACCGTCGTCCCGTTCGAGGCAACCGCGGCCGAGCTGATCGTCGGTGCGGTCAGATCGACGACGAAGGAGCGGGTCGCACCGAACGAAGAGGTTGCGCTTGCCGAGTCGATGCTCATGGCGCGCCAGTAGTACGTGCCGTCGACGAGGTTCGCGGGACCCGGAACCGAGGCCGACCCGCTCGTGTTGTTTGCGACCCCCGATGCGCTCGAGAAGGTCGCGATCGGATCGCCGCCGGCTGTACAGGACGCGTTTCCGCAAACCTGGAAGGTGACCGTACCCGTGTCGTTGTCGTCGGGATCGCTGAAGGTGGCGCTCAGGAGCGGCGTCGCCGGGCTCAGCTGCAGGCCGTCGTTCGGGCTGACGAGTGTCGGCGTGCTCGGCGTCTGGTTCCCGGTGTTGTTCGTGATCGACACGTTCCCGATCGTGGCCGTCGCCGCCGGGTTGCCCGTGGGCGTCGCCGGGTCGCGGACGATCGAGCCGCCGCCCGGCTGCGTATACGTGAGATCGAGGTTGTCGAGGCGGTGAATGACGCTGGAGAGGGTGAAGCGCGTCTCATTCGAGGCGCTGTACGTGACAGTCGCAGCCATGCCGTTGATCGCGGCGCCGCCGTTGCGCGAGATCGAAAACGCGCTGCCCGCGACCGCCTCGCCCGTGTCGAGGTTCTCCGACCAGGTCACCGCGACCGTCACGCCGTCGGTGTCGATCGACGCGGCAGCGATCGTGGGAGCGGTCGTGTCGACGACGAAGGAGCGCGTGGCGCTAAACGAGGAGGCTGCGGTCGAGCTGTCGACGTTCTTCGCGCGCCAGTAATAGGTGCCGTCGCCTGCGATCAGCCCGCCGGTGACGGCCGCGGAGCCGTTCTGGCCGTCGTTCAGGCTGGTGTTCGTCGAGTCGAAGGTGCCGAGTGAGCTCGAGCAGTTGGCCGTCGAGCAGACCTCGAAGGTCACCTTGCCGGTGTCGTTCGTGTCCGGATCGCTGAAGGTGGCGGTCAGCGTCGGTGTCGCAGAGTTGCGGCGCGTGCCGTCGGCGGGCGAGACGAGCGCGGGCGTGCTCGGCGCAACGTTCGTCGTGTTGTTGGTAATCGACGCGTTGTCGAGCGACCCGTTGACCGACGGATTCCCCGTTGGGGACGCCGTGTCGCGAACCTTCGGGTTCGAGCCCGGCGCGGTGTAGTCGAGCGCAAGCGTGTCGAGGGGATGGACGCCGTTCGAAAGCGTGAACCGGGTTTGGTTCGCCGCCGGATAGCTGACCGCTGAGGCGGTCCCGGCGATGCCGGCGCCGCCGTTGGGGGCGATCGAGAAGGCGGAGCCGGGGAGGGCCTGGGTCTGGTCGAGGGTCTCCGACCAGGTGACGGTGACGGTCAGTCCGTCTGCGGCGACGACGGCCGAGCTCATCGTCGGCGCGGTGGTGTCGACGAGGAAGGTTTGGGTGGCGCTGAACGAGGAGCTCGCGGCGGAGGAGTCGACGTTCTTTGCGCGCCAGTAGTAGGTGGTGCCGCTTGCGAGTGCGAAGCCGCCTGGGACGGCGGCGGAGCCGTTGGCGCCTACGGCGAGGTTGCTGTTCGTGGAGTCGAAGCTGCCGATGGAGCTCGAGCAGTTGCTCGTCGAGCAGACCTCGAAGGTGAGCTTGCCGGTGTCCTGTGTGTCGGGGTCGCTGAAGGTGGCGGTCAGCGTCGGTGTCGTCGTGTTGAGCCTGCCGGCGTCGGCGGGAGAGACGAGTGCCGGCGTGCTCGGGGAGAGGTTTGCTGTGTTGTTGGTCGCAGCGAGGCCGCTCGCGGTCGCGGCCGGGTTGCCGGCTGCGAGGGCCGTGTCGCGCACCATCGGGTCGCTGCCCGGCTTTGCGTAGGTGAGTGCGAGCGAGTCGAGGTGGTGGACGGTGCTCGCGAGCGTGAACCGGGTCTGGTTGGCCGCCGGGTAGCTGACCGCTGAGCCGGTGCCGGCGATGCCGGCGCCGCCGTTCGGGGCGACCGTGAAGGCGGAGCCTGGGACGGCCTGTGTCTGGTCGAGGTTCTCCGACCAGGTGACCGTCACCGTGGCGCCGTCGGCGGCGACGGCGGCGGAGCTCATGGTCGGCGCGGTGGTGTCGACGAGGAAGGACTGGGTGGCGCTGAACGAGGAGCTCGCGGCGGACGAGTCGACGTTCTTCGCGCGCCAGTAGTAGGTGGTGCCGCTTGCGAGTGCGAAGCCGCCTGGGACGGCGGCGGAGCCGTTGGCGCCGACGGCGAGGTTGGTGCTCGAGGAGTCGAAGCTGCCGAGCGAGCTCGAGCAGGTGCTCGTCGAGCAGACTTCGAAGGTCACGTTGCCGGTGTCTTGCGTGTCGGGGTCGCTGAAGGTCGCGGTGAGAGTCGGCGTCGTCGTGTTGAGCCGGGCGGCGTCGGCGGGAGAGACGATCGCCGGCGTCGACGGCGAGACGTTCGTCGTACTGTTGGTGATCGAGGCATTCGTCAGCGTGGCCGTGACGGCCGGATTGCCGGCTGTGAGGGCGGTGTCGCGGATCTTCGGGTTCGAACCCGGGGCCGTGTAGTCGAGTGTGAGCGTGTCGAGCTGGTGGACGGTGCTCGAGAGCGTGAACCGCGTCTGGTTCGCAGACGGATAGCTGACCGCTGAGCCGGTGCCGGCGATGCCGGCGCCGCCGTTGGGAGCGACCGTGAAGGCGGAGCCGGGGACGGCCATCGTCTGATCCAGGTTCTCCGACCAAGTGACCGTGACGGTGACGCCGTCGGCGGCGACGGTGGCGGAGCTCAAGGCCGGCGCGGTGGTGTCGACGAGGAACGACTGGGTGGCGCTGAACGAGGAGCTCGCAGCGGACGAGTCGACGTTCTTCGCGCGCCAGTAGTAGGTCGTGCCGCTGGCAAGCGCGAAGCCTCCTGGGACGGCGGCGGAGCCGTTGGCGCCGACGGCGAGGTTGGTGCTCGTCGAGTCGAAGGTGCCGACGGAGCTGGCACAGCTGCTGTTCGAGCAGACCTCGAAGGTGACCTTGCCGGTGTCCTGCGTGTCTGGGTCGCTGAAGGTGGCGGTGAGCATCGGCGTCGTCGTGTTGAGCCGGGCGGCGTCGGCGGGGGAGACGATCGCCGGCGTCGAGGGGGAGGCGTTCGTCGTGCTGTTGGCGATCGAGGTGTTGTTCAGCGTCGCTGTGCTGGACGCGTTACTGGTCGTGAGGGCCAGGTCGCGCACCATCGGGTTGGAAGCCGGCTTCGTGTAGGTGAGTGCGAGCGAGTCGAGGTGCTGGACGGTGCTCGAGAGCGTGAACCGCGTCTGGTTCGCCGCCGGATAGCTGACGGCCGAAGCGGTGCCCGCAATTCCCGCGCCGCCGTTCGGCGCGATCGAGAAGGCCGAGCCGGAGACGGCCATCGTCTGGTCGAGGTTCTCCGACCAGGTGACCGTGACGGTGACGCCGTCTGCTGCAACCGTCGCCGAGATCATCGTCGCCGGTGACGTGTCGTAGGTGAACGACTGCGATGTCGTGCCCGAGTTGTTGACGTTGTCGGTCGCCTGGGCGGTAATCGTGTACGAGTGCCCGTCGGTGAGGTTCGCCGACGGGACCGCGTACGTCCAGCTCGCGAGCGTGCCGCCCGGCGACAGGTAGTTCGGGCACGGCTGGTTGAAGCTGCCCGCTCCGTTGTAACAGCTGTTTCCGCCGACCGTCGTGTCCTGGATCGAGACGCCGACCGCCGAGGTCTGCGATCCGGTGCCGTCGTCGGTCGTGCCCGTGATCGTGTTCCAGCCGTCGCTCCCGTATCGAGGGCCGGCACCCGTCGGGAACGTGATCGACTGTGACGGCGCCGTCGTGTCGGCGGTGAGCGTGATGCCGGTCTGCGTGCTTGCGAGCGCGGCGTTGTCGTGCGACTGGCCGACGTTCGCCGGGTTCGCGCTGTTCGTCGAGCTGTCCCACGTGTAGTCCTGCTGGTACGGCGAGGTGGTGTCGACGGCGCAGCTGCTCACGCAGCTGAGCCCTGTCGGCGCGGAGAACGTGACATCGGCGATGTCGGACGCCGAGTCGCTCGTCGCTGCGTCGACCCGGAAGGTGTGCGAACCGGTCGCGTTCTTGTTGAAGAAGAGCGTCGTCCCGCTGATGTACTCCCACTGGTCAGAGACGGGCTCACTCAGGGTGTATGTCGGATTCGACGGCGTCGTCGTGTCGACCTTGGCCGTCGTCGTGAGAACCGAGCTGTTGCCCACGTGGTCCGTGCCGACGAGCGTGAAGAGGTAGCAGTTGCCGGTCGTCACCGTCACGTTCGTCTGCGCCGGCGGGACGGTGGTCGCAGATCCATAGCTGCCGCACGCGTTGGCCGAAAGCGTCGCCGACTGGTACGTCAGTGTCGAGGCGTTGAGCCCTGAGCCTGCGTCGGCGCTGTAGTCGGTGCGCGAATTGATCGTCACCGTCGTGCCGGAGTTGAGGTAACTCGACGAGCCCCCGCCGCTTGCTGCGGTGCCGTTGACGGTGACCGCGCCGCCGGTGGGACCCGTGACGTCGTTGACGAGGCTGAAGTTCGCGTTGGCAGAGGCGTTGCCGGCCGCGTCGTTGGTCATCACGGTCGAGGCGGCCGTGCCCGAGGTCGTGGGGGTGAAGGTGTACGCGTTCGTGTCGAAGTTGCCGCTTCCGGGCGTCGACGTCGTCGCATCGGTATGCGTCATGTTCGAGCCGCCGTTCGCGAAGGCGGAGGTCGTGACGGACGCGCCGCCGGACGTGGCGTCGGTCACGGCTGCCCGAATCGTGAGGCTCTTCGCGCCCGAGCCGCCGGAGCCGTTGTAGTAGATGTTCGTGCCGGACCCGGAGTAGTACGCGTTCGGGAACGTGCCGAGCGAGTTCGTCCACGTGCTGACGCTCTGCAGCGAGAAGGCGTTCGTCGGGATGGTGGTGTCGTAGGTGAACGTCCTCGAGGCGACGGTCGAGATGTTCGTGGCGTCGTCGGTCGACTGCGCGTGGACGGTGTACGAGCTCGCGTCGATCAGGTTCGTGTTCGCGAGCGTGTACGTCCACACGGTCGTACCGGTGGCGGTGTTGTAGACCTCAGCCCCACCCGCTGCTCCCCAAGCTGCACCGGTCCAGTACTTGTTCGCCGTGTCGTCGTGGATCGAGACGGCGACGGAGGTAAGGGCCGAGTTCACGCCGGCCCCGCCGGTCGTGTCGGCTGCGGTGCCGCTGATCGTGCTCCAGCCCGCTGCGTTGTAGAACGCGCCGGCCGCGGGGAACGTGATCGCCGCCGTTGGGTTCGCAATGTCGACCTTGAACGTGGCGATGCCGGCGTCCCAGTTTGCAGCGCCGCTGAGGTTCGCCGAGCACGTTTTCGCACCGGCGGTCGTGACGTTCGTCCACCAGGGCGTCAGCGTGAGCCCTCCGCCCGAGACCGCGTCCGTTCCCTGCGTGCAGGTCGGCGAGCTGTAGGTGCGAACACCGCTCTGGCCGAACACCGCTGCCACATGTTGGATCGCCTGCGTCGTCGCGCTCGACGTGACGGTGAAGGGCGAGGCGGTATTGCTGGCGAGCCCGGTCTTCTCGAGGGGCGAGGTCTGGATGAGACCCTTCACGTAGTAGGCGCTCAGTGCGCGCCGCTGGTTGCCGGCGACGGGGAACGTGACCGTGATCGTGTCGTTCACCGCGAGCGCCGTGGTTACGTAGGAGTGAAGCATCCCGACATTGACCAGAGCCGACGCATTGATGTCCGCGGTGTACGTGTTGCTCTTCGAGTCGACCGCGCTCCAGGTGCCGTTCGTCGCATTGTTCTCGGCGGCAGAGACGAGGATCGTGCTTCCGACAGGGACGGCCACGCTCGAGGTGATGGCGACGGTGTTGGTGCCGTTGTTCGAGTTGTTGGCCCCGATAGCGACTGGGGTGCCCGCCGTGGAGGCCGCGGCGACGTACGGCCCGGCAAAGGGCCCGCCCGCATGACGGTCGCCGACCCCGACCGGCGAGAGCGGGGCGGCGACCCGTCTCAGGGCCCGCCCGAGGTTCAGGCGGCCGTTGGCGGTTTGCTCGCGCGTGCCGGCGTGGTCGGCACTCTCTGCGAGCTTCCCGATCACGAGCCGGTTCGAGGCCTTCGGGTCCGCCGCGAGCAGCAGGGCGGCAGACCCTGCAACGAACGCGGCCGAGGCAGAGGTGCCCGTGATCGTCGTGGTCCCGCCGCCGACGGCGTCGACCGGGATGCCTACACCGGGGGCGGCGATGAACGCGGCCGGGCCGAAGTTGCTGCCGGACCAGAGGTTGTCGGCGGCGTCGGTCGCCGACACGCCGACGACGTGCTCGTCGCCGGCGGGGTAGGTCGCGGCAGACGACCCGTTGTTGCCCGTCGCGGCGATGACGACCGCACCCTTCGACCAGGCGTAGTCGACGGCGCTCTGGAGGGCCGGACTGTAGCCGGCCCCGGAGAAGCTCATGAGGATGACGCCCGCGCCGTGGTCGGCGGCCCAGACGACGCCCTTGACGATGTCGCTGTCGCGACCGTAGCCCTGCGCGTTCAGAACCTGGACGGGCATGATCCGCGCGCCGGCGAAGGCGACTCCGGCGATGCCCCGGCCGTTGTTCGCGGTCGCGGCAGCGATGCTCGCCATCCACGTTCCGTGGCCGTGCGGGTCTGTGACCGCATTCGAGCCGAATGCCGAGAAGCCGCCCATGAGGCGGCCGGCGAAGTCGGGGTTCGTGCCGTCGACGCCCGTGTCGACGACGGCGATCGTGACCTGGCGCTTCGGCTTGACCGTCAGGAACGCCGAGCGCCACCCGATCCTCTCGAGTGCCCACTGCGAGGAGAAGGCGGGATCGGAGACGGTCGCGCTGATCTGGCGGACATCGTCGGGAGCGGCTTCGGCGATCGTGCGCTCGAGCCTGAGGCGGTGGAGGAGCGGCTCGGCCTTGGCAGGTGCGATCGAGACGACGTGGAGGCCGAGCGCGGGAACGCGGCCGGTCTCGACGGCGCCCAGGCGGCGAAGGAGGCGCTGCTGCTCGGAGCTCGACACGCCGCGGCGGAAACGGACGGTGACGGAGGCGCGCGCGGGGCCGTGGGCCCAGTGGAGGAGGGAGGTGGACTGCGGCCAGGCAGGGAGCGGCGCCACGGCGCCGGGGTGGCGATCGGCGCTGACGAGAAGCGCGAGCACCGTGGCGGAGACCGAAGCGGCAACGATCGCGAGTGCGGACATGCAGACGCGCAGCGTCCGCCTGGAAGCCACCCGCTCCGTCTGCCGCACTTCGATGTTCGAATCCACGCTCGCCTCTGCCGTAGGCTCTGCCGCTAGCTATCGGCGGAATCGGGTGACCCCTCATCACCCTTCTGTGTGGCCCGCGGGCGCGCGCGCGCGGAGTAAGAGCGCCCGGCGATGCCGTTCGTCCCGGTTCCGTCATCCATTCCGCTCGCTCCTTAACCTCAAGTTGAGCCTTAGGCTTGGTTTCTCCGCCCGGCCGATTGCGAACCGCTTCAGAGATCTAGTGCGGAGGGGGAGAGGCGCGACGGCGCCCGGTAGGAATCCGGAATGAATCGTTCGAGGAGCCGCGCCTACAATGCGCCGCAATGGCGACGACGGAGGACCCGAAGGCCGGCATCGACGGCACCGAGGAGTGGCATCGCGAGCTCTACGAGTCGAAGCCGGAGCGGCAGGGCGAGCTGTTTTCGACGATGTCGGGGGTCGAGAACGAGCCGCTGTACTCGCCTGACAACGTCGGGCTCGACTACGAGCGTGATCTCGGCTTTCCGGGCGTGTTTCCGTTCACGCGCGGGGTGTATCCGTCGATGTATCGGGGTCGGTTGTGGACGATGCGGCAGTTCGCCGGCTTCGGGACGGCGGCGGAGACGAACGAGCGGTTCCGGTATCTGCTCGAGCACGGCCAGACCGGGCTGAGTACGGCGTTCGACATGCCGACGTTGATGGGCTACGACAGCGATCACCCGCGGTCGTTGGGTGAGGTCGGCCGGGAGGGTGTGGCGGTCGATTCGCTCGATGACATGGAGACGCTGTTCGGCGGGATCCCGCTTGGTGAGGTCTCGACGTCGATGACGATCAACTCGCCGGCGGCGATCCTGCTCGCGTTCTACGCGTGTGTGGGGGAGGAGCAGGGTGTGCCGCTGGCTGCGCTCCGGGGGACGGTGCAGACGGACATCCTCAAGGAGTACATCGCCCAGAAGGAGTACATCTTCCCGCCGGGGCCGTCGATGCGGCTGGTGACGGACATGATCGAGTGGTGCTCGCGGGAGATGCCGTTGATGCACCCGGTCTCGATCTCGGGGTATCACATCCGGGAGGCGGGCTCGACGGCGGCGCAGGAGCTCGCCTTCACGCTCGCCGACGGCTTCACCTATGTGGAGTGGTGCATCGAGCGGGGGATGGACGTGGACGAGTTCGCGCCGCGGTTGTCGTTCTTCTTCAACGCGCATCTCGATTTCTTCGAGGAGATCGCGAAGTACCGGGCGGCGCGGCGGATCTGGGCGAGTTTGATGCGCGACAAGTACGGGGCGAAGGATCCGCGCTCCTGGCTGATGCGTTTCCACACCCAGACGGCGGGGGTGTCGCTGACCGCGCAGCAGCCGGAGGTGAATCTGATCCGGACCGCGATCGAGGCGCTGGCGGCGGTGCTGGGCGGGACGCAGTCGCTGCATACGAACAGCTTCGACGAGGCGCTCGCGCTGCCGACCGAGCATGCGGTCAGGTTGGCGTTGCGAACCCAGCAGGTGATCGCGCACGAGACGGGGGTCGTGAACACGATCGATCCGCTCGGCGGCTCCTATTACGTCGAGCAGTTGACGAGCGAGCTCGAGCGGCAGGCGTACGAGTACTTCGACAGGATCGAGAAGCTCGGCGGCGTGATCGCGGCGATCGAGGAGAACTTCTTCCAGCGCGAGATCGCCGAAGCGTCGTTTCGCTACCAGTCCGAGGTCGAGGCGAACCAGCGGATCGTCGTCGGCGTCAACCGCTACCAGCTCGAGGACGAGCAGCCGCTCGAGATCCTCAAGATCGACGCCGCGCTCGAGCAGCAGCAGATCGACCGCGTCCGCGCTCTGCGCGGCCGGCGCGACTCCGCCGCGGTCGAGCGGGCGCTCGCCCGGCTCAAGGAGGACGCCTCGCACGAGGGGCGCAACCTGATGGAGCCGATCATGGACGCCTCTCGCGCCTACGTGACGATGGGCGAGATGTGCGACGCCCTCCGCGAGGTCTGGGGCATCTGGCGCGAAACCCCGGTCTTCTAGACTGCGCGGGCTGTGGCCGGAAAGATCAGAGTCGTCATCGCGAAGCCGGGACTCGACGGGCACGATCGCGGTGCGAAGATCATCGCCCGCGCGTTGCGCGACGCCGGCATGGAGGTCATCTACACCGGTCTCCACCAGACGCCCGAGCAGATCGTCGAGACGGCGATCCAGGAGGATGCGGACGCGGTCGGGATCTCGATCCTCTCCGGCGCCCACATGACGCTCGTGCCGCGGATCCTCGACGGCCTGCGCGAGAACGGCGCCGAGGACGTGCTCGTCGTCGTCGGCGGCACCGTGCCGCCCGACGACGCCGTGGAGCTGAAGAAGCTGGGCGTCGCCGAGGTGTTCGGGCCCGGGGCGCCGACGAGCGACATCGTCGACTTCCTCAAGGGAGCCGTGCCTGCGTGAGCGTTGACGTCGCGCGTGACGGTGCGGTCGCTGTCGTCACGATCGACCGCCAGGAGGCGCTCAACGCACTGAACGTCGAGACGCTCACGGAGCTGCGCGACCGGCTGCGCGAGCTCGCGGGCGACGCCGAGGTCCGTGCCGTCGTGCTCACGGGCGCGGGGGAGAAGGCGTTCGTGGCGGGTGCCGACATCAAGTACATGAGCGGCCTCGAGCCCGAGCAGGCGAAGGGCTGGGGTGCGCTCGGCCACGAGGCCGCCGGTCTCCTCGAGACGATGCCGAAACCCACGATCGCAGCGATCAACGGCTTTGCCCTCGGCGGCGGCTGCGAGCTCGCGCTCGCGTGCGACATCCGGTACGCGTCGAGCCGTGCGAAGCTCGGCCAGCCGGAGATCAACCTCGGCATCGTGCCCGGGTGGGGCGGGACGCAGCGACTCGCGCGCGTCTGCGGGATCGGCGTCGCGAAGGATCTGATCTTCACCGGCCGCAATGTGGACGCCGAGGAGGCGCTCCGGATCGGGCTCGTCAGCCGGGTCGCCGATCCGGTGCTCGAGCATGCGCTCGAGACGGCGAGGGACCTCGCAGCGAAGAGCCCGGTCGCCCTCGGCCTCGCGAAGCGGCTCGTGAATCTCTCGCCGGGCGCGCTCGAGACCGAGGCGGACGAGTTCGGCGAGCTCTTTGCGAGCGAGGACGCGAAGGAGGGCCTGACCGCCTTCGCCGAGAAGCGCGCGCCGACGTTCGTCGGCCGCTGAGCCGGCTTTTCCACAGGCGGGGGCCAGGCCCGGTTACGGAAAGGTCACGACTCTGCAACGTGTTGAACGGCCATTTCACGAATTTCGTGACGAGTCCGTGACACCCACGTAACGGGGCCTGGCCCCTGGACGTGGCTTCGTTAGCCCAGCTGAACCAGCGCGGCGTTGAGCGCGCCGTCTGCGCCGAGCATCGCCTTCAGCGTCGCGGGCGCCGGCTGCGTCCAGACGACGACCGGCTCGCCTTCGTAGGCCGACAGGAGCCGTGCGCCGGGCGCCGCAGGCGGCTTCTGCAGGATGACGGCGGTCGCCGGCACCGTGAGCGTCAGCTGCTGCGTCAAGCCCTTCAGCTTCACGTTCATCGGGAACGACTGCAGGAGCGACACCGTCAGCGTCAGCGTCGTGTCGGTCGTCGCGACCACCGTTCCCGTCAGGGCGAGCGTGAACGGCGAGCCGAGCTTTGCGAAGAAGAGCAGCCGTTGTGCGCTCTGGAGATAGGGATAGGGAGAAACCGCCGCGCCGTCACTCGGATGTACCTCGAAATGCAAGTGGGAGGCGATCCCGTTCGCGTCGCCGGAGTCGCCCACGTACCCGATCATCTGACCGGCCTGCACCTTCGCGCCGTCCTTCAGGCCCCGCGCATACGACACTCCGGGTACGCACTTGCCGCGGTTGTCGTTGCGCATCGTCAGGTCGTTGTTCAGGTGGATGTACATGTACGTCGTGCCGCTGTCGCCGTAGAGGTAGAGCATGCAGCCGGCGGCCGCAGACGTCGTCCAGAACTTGACCTTCCCGGGCTCGACGGCGACGACCGGCGTCTTCTTGACGGCCATCAAGTCGTTCCCCTGATGCGCGCCGCCGGGGCGCGCCTGCCCGAAGTCGTCGATGTAGGACACGGCGCCCGCCACCGGGAAGATGAGCGTTGGGACCGACCCCTTCGGGTTGCCAGCCAAAGCCGACCCGGCCGCGCCGAGCAGGAAAAGTAGGAGAAGACCTCCTCGGGCTGTCGTCCGGTGGCGTCTCATCAAGCTCCGGTTCGCGCTCGAAGGGCCGGACGCTACCACGCAACTCGGCCAACCGTCAGGAGGAATTCCCCGTTTGGCGGGGTAATCGGGTGGCTCATGCGCTTCCGTCTCGTATTCGCGGGGGTGCTCGCGGCGGCTTGGGCGGCAGCCGCGACCGCGGGCGCAACCCTCAATCCGCAGCACGCCGGGCTACAGGTCGCCCTGCGGGCGCAGGGTCTCTACCTCGGTCCGATCGACGCGATCATCGGGCCGAAGACCGTCGCCGCCGTGCGCGCCTTCCAGCGGAACCATGGTCTTCACGTCACCGGGATCGCCGACCTCGGCACCCGCCGCGAGCTGGGCCCGCTCGGCACGCCGCTCTTCGGATCGCGGACGCTCTATCGCGGCAAGTTCGGCTGGGACGTCGCGGTGCTCCAGTTCCTGCTCAACAAACACGGTGTGCGAGTCCCGGTGAATGCCTACATGGACCACCCGACCGTGGCCGGTGTTCGCCGCTACCAGCGGGTGATGCACCTCAAGGCGGACGGCGTCGCCGGGCCCGCGACTGTCGCCGCGCTCGGGCTGCAGACGCGGGTGCCGGTGAAGAGCGTCGAGATGCTGACGCTCAGCCGGTACGTTGTGAAGCCCGGCGACTCACTCACCGCGATCGCGCGCCGGCACGGGACGACGCTGTCGAAGATCGCGCAGATCAACAAACTCAACCCTGCGCAGGCGCTCCTGATCGGAACGAAGCTTCGGCTGCCGATGGCGGTGCGCTCCGCTCCCACCGCCGTCTCGGCGACGAACGCAAGCAGCGTGCGGTCATCGCTCGAGCGTTGGGCTGCGCACTACGGCATCAACCCGAGCCTCGCTCGCGCGCTCGCGTGGATGGAGTCCGGCTACAACAACGACGTCGTCTCGTCCGTGGGCGCGCAGGGCGTCATGCAGCTGCTGCCGTCGACCTGGGACTACGTCGAAACGGTGCTGATCAAGAGCAAGGTCTCGCACGACGCCGACGGCAATGTGCACGTCGGCCTCGCCTATCTGAACCATCTCCTCAACGCGTTCGACGGCGACGAGCGGCTTGCGCTCGCCGGGTGGTACCAGGGCGAGCGGGCGGTGAAGGCGCATGGGCCGTACAAGGTGTCGAAGGCCTTCGTGGCGGACGTGCTCGCTCTGAAGCAGCGGATGTAGCGCCGGGGTAGGATCGCGCGCGGCATGAAGATCGCCGTCTGCGTGAAGCACGTCCCCGAGGGAAACTCTCGGATCGAGGCGGGCTCGAAGCGGCTGGACCGCTCCGGCGAGGGGGCTCTGAACCACTTCGACGCGAACGCGCTCGAAGAGGCGCTGCGGCTGAAGGGCGACTCGGACACCGAGGTGGTCGTCGTCTCGCTCGGCCCCGAGCGGGCTGCCGACTCATTGCGCAAGGCGCTCGCGATGGGCGCCGACCGTGCCGTGCTCGTCACCGACGAGGGCGCCGCAGGCTCGGACCTCGTCGCCACGACCAAGGTGCTGGCCGCCGCGCTCGAGCGTGAGAACGCCGATCTCGTCCTGTTCGGGCAGCAGGCGAGCGACGCCGACGGGGCCGTGCTCTGGGCGGCGGTGGCGGAGCGGCTGAAGCGCCCGGTCGTCTCGCAGGCGGCGGAGCTGACCGTCGAGCCCGGTTCGCTGCGCGTGAAGCGGCAGACGGAGTTCGGCTATGACGTGATCGAGGCTCCGCTGCCGGCGGTCGTTGCGGTGAGCGACGCGATCAACGAGCCGCGTTACCCGTCGCTCAAGGGGATCATGGGCGCGAAGAAGAAGCCGTTCGAGACGTTGTCGCTGAGCGAGGTCGGCGTCGCGGCCGGCGACGCGGGCGAAGCCGGATCGAAGACGGAGGTGCTCGCGCTCAGCGACCCGCCTTCGCGTGGGGACGCCCGGAAGATCGAGGGCGACGGCAACGCCGCGCAGACGATCGTCGACTTCCTCGCGGAGAAGCGACTCGTATGAGCGTCCTAGTCTTTCTCGAGCACCACGGGAGCGAGTTACAGAAGGGCTCGCTCGGGGTGCTCTCCAAGGCCGTCACGCTCGGGGACGCCGACGCGGTTCTCGTCGGCGGCGGGGTGAAGGCGCTCGCCCCCGAGGCCGGAACGTTCGGCGCCCGCAAGGTGTACGTCGCCGAGGACGACTCGCTCGAGCCGCCGCTGCCGCAGGCGCGCGTCGACGTGCTCGCGAAGGTCGTGCAGGACGGGGGCTACGACACCGTGCTGTTCGCGAACTCGGTGCTCGCTGCCGACATCGCCGCGGGGCTCTCGGCGCGCCTCGATGCAGGCCTGAACTGGGATCTCACGGACGTCGAGTCGCGCGACGGCAATCTGATCGGCAAGCGTCCCGCGCTGCAGGACTCGGTCGTCGTCGACGTCGGCTGGCGCTCGACGCCGCGACTCGCGCTCTTCCGCGCCGGCTCGTTCGACGCTGCGGCGACGTCGGGAGGCGAGCCCGAGGTGGTAGACGTCTCGGCCGAGTACGAAGCGCATTCGCAGTCCGCGAAGGTCGTCAGCCAGGAGCAGGAGCAGGCGAGCGGCCCGTCGATCGAGGACGCCGACGTGATCGTCGCCGGCGGACGAGGGCTCGGTGCGCCGGAGAACTTCACGCTCGCCGAAGAGCTTGCGCGGGCGCTCGGTGGGGCCGTCGGCGCGACGCGGGCCGTCGTCGACGCCGGCTGGTACCCGTACTCGGCGCAGATCGGGCAGACGGGCAAGGTCGTCTCGCCGAAGCTCTACGTCGCGCTCGGCATCTCGGGCGCCATCCAGCACAAGGTCGGCATGCAGAGCTCGAACGTGATCGTCGCGATCAACAAGGATCCGAACGCGCCGATCTTCGAGTTCAGCGACCTCGGCGTCGTCGGCGACGTGCACGAGATCGTCCCGAAGCTCACCGAGCTCGTGAACCAGCGCAAGAGCGGATGACGGTAAGGGCTTCGGACTACCCGCCGCCGTTCTCGGCGCGAGAGTTCGTCGGCGAGCCGACCGATCCCGCCGACGAGCGCATCGAGGTCGGCGTGCTGATCGTCGGCGCAGGGCCTGCGGGGCTCGCCTGCGCGATTCGGCTCGGCCAGCTGATGGAGGAGCATCCCGACCTCGCCGAGCGACTCGGCGAGGTGCCGGTCGCGGTCGTCGAGAAGGGCAAGCAGCCCGGCTCCCATCTGTTGTCCGGTGCGGTGATCAACCCGCGCGCGTTCCGGCGCCTCTTCAAGGACCGCTATCGGATCGAGGATCTGCCTTCCTACGGCCCGGTGCAGGGAGAGGCGGTGTACGTGCTCACGCGGGGCAACGCGCTGCGCATCCCGCCGCCGCCGCCGATGCGAAACCACGGCAACTGGATCTTCTCGCTCTCGCGGCTCGCACGCTGGCTCGGCGAGCGCGCCGAGGAGGGCGGCACGATGATCCTTCCGGAGACGGCGGCCGAGAAGCTGCTCGTGTCGCACGGGCGGGTCGTCGGCATCCGCACCGGCGACAAGGGCCGCGGGCGTGAGGGCGAGCCGATGGGGAACTTCGAGCCGGGCGCCGATCTCGTCGCGAAAGTGACGGTGCTCGCGGAGGGGACGCAGGGACATCTCACCGGCGTCGCGCTCGACCATTTCGGGCTGCGCTCGGATGAGCCGCAGGTCTGGGAGCTCGGGGTCAAAGAGGTCTGGAAGGTGGCGACCCCGCTGCGCACGATCGTGCACACGATGGGATGGCCGTTGCGCCCAAGCGCGAAGTACAGGGAGTTCGGCGGCTCGTTCATCTACCCGATGGGCGACGACATGCTCACGATCGGGATGGTCGTCGGGCTCGACTTCCGCGATGTCGAGCTGTCGCCGCACGATCTCCTCCAGGAGCTGAAGACGCATCCCAAGCTCCGCAAGCTCCTCGAAGGCGGCGAGCGCGTCGCCTGGGGCGCGAAGACGATCCCGAGCGGCGGCTTCTACTCGCTGCCGCGCCGGCTGCACGCGCCGGGGCTCCTGATGTGCGGTGACGGCGTCGGCATGGTCAACGTGCCGCGGCTCAAGGGCATCCACTACGCGATCGAGTCGGGCCGGCTCGCGGCCGAGTCGGCGTTCGCCTCGCTGCGCGGCGGAGCAACGCCTGCGACGGCACTCTCCTCGTACGACGATGCGGTGAGACAGAGCTTCATCCACAGCGACCTCCACGAGGTGCGCGACATGCGACAGGTGTTCGGCCGCGGGTTCTTCGTGGGCGGCGCGCTCGCGAGCGCGATGACCGTCTCGAAGGGCCGCCTCGATCTCGGGAAGATGCGCGCAGAGCCCGACGCCGACCAGCCCCTGCTGCGCACCGGACGCGCGGCCCGGTACCCGGCACCGGACGGCAAGCTCATCTTCGACAAGCTCTCGTCCGTTTTCGCATCCGGGAACAAGACTCGCGACGACCGGCAGAACCACATCCGGGTCGAGCGCAGGGTGCCGCGCGATGTCGCGGACATGTGGGTGCACATGTGCCCGGCGCAGGTGTACGAGATCGGCGTCGAAGGCGGCGACGGCACCGTCACCGTGAATCTCGCCCCGTCGAACTGCGTGCAGTGCGGCGCAATCACCGCCAAGGGCGGGCGCCTGACGCCGCCGGAGGGCGGCTCCGGTCCGGAGTACACGCTGACGTAGCGGAACTCCGCGGCTCCGTCGGGCGTTGTCCACGCGCGCGCTATCGCGTCGTCTCCGCATAGCGGCCTTCGGGCCTTACGCCCTATTTACGAGCGCAGAACCGTGGGCTGACCGCACCCGGGGATAGTCACTCCAGACATTCTCTCCGGGAGGTCACTCGATGCGCACCAAGTTCCTTCTCATCTCGCTCGTGGCGGCGCTGCTCTGCGTCGGCGCGGCGAGCGCCGGCAACGGTAACGGCAACGGCGCAGGGAAGATCCGCTATTCGTTCCTCGGTCAGCTGACCGCGACGCCTGCGAACGGCGGCGTCTCGATCACCGTGCAGGGCGGCAACAAGGTCGCGCTGCGCGCAATGCTCGGCCAGCCCGTCACGCAGACGTTCGCGTACGGCGACAGGACCGAGTTCCTGAAGTGGTCGAAGGGAATCCCGACCGTCGTGCAGGCAGGCGACCTCGCCGCCGGCGACTACGTGTGGGTGCACGTGCGCGCTCCTCGCAACGCCGCCCTCTCCGAAATCGAGCAGGTTCAGGCCGGCATCGTCGGCGATCACGGCACGCAGCTCTTCAAGCCCAACAAGCCGCTCTTCCTCTTCCGGGGTAAGCTGACGGCCGTCGGCTCCTCGAGCGTGAGCCTGCATGTGACGGGCGGCAACCACCGCGCCCTCCACCTCCTGATCGGCTCCTCGAGCGAGCAGTCGTTCACGTTCGGCGCCGGCACGATCTTCCTGCTCTGGCAAGGCAAGGTGCCGACCGTCATCGACGCCTCGAAGCTGACGATCGGCGACCGGATCGTCGTCCGGATCCGCGCCGACAAGGGCTCGTCCCTCGCGGAGGTCACCTCGACCCCCGCCAACAAGATCGCCGAGCGAGAGCCCCCGCAGGCGAGCTAACACCCCTCGAAGGCCCGGAGGGCGCATCCCCACGCCCTCCGGGCCCGTTTTACAGAGGCCTTACGCGAACGAAGAGGAATGGAGTCGAAGATATGAACATGAATCGGCGCCGCTTCATGCTCCTCGCCGCGACACTCGTCGCGGTGAACTCCTTCTTCTGGCTCGCCTCCGGAGGATTCGCGCTGCCGCAGTCGATCATCAGCCAGTTCTTCGGCAACAACTTGATTCGCGCCGAGGTGCTCGTGCGGGGGGCCGGCGGCGCTGCCGTCGACTGGCGGATCGACCGCGGCATCGTCACCTCGATCTCCGGCACGACCTTCACGCTCAAGGAGAAGGACGGGACGTCGGTACAGATTCAGGTCGACCCGAACGCCCGCGTCCAGGGCTCGCGGCGCTACTTCTCCGTGGCGTCGCTGCGGCCTCGTGTCCACGTCGTCCTCTACCACCAGGCCAATCTTCCGGCCGAGATCGTGCAGGTAGAGGGCGGCGGCGGGTAAATAAGAGGAGATGGCCGTAGCGGCAACCGGGGGCGTCCTTCTTCTCATCGAGGACGATGACGCGATCGGGCGTCTTGTGAAGGCCTATCTCGAGCAGCAGGACGGGTGGCGGGTCGTGTGGCTGCGCTCCGGCGAAGAGGCGATCGCCGAGCTGCGGCGGCATCCGGTGCGGCTCGTCGTCCTCGATATCGGCTTGCCCGGAATCGACGGCTTCGAGGTGTGCCGCCAGATGCGCGCGCACTCGAAGGTGCCGATCGTGATGCTCACCGCCCGCGACGAGGAGCCCGACCGGGTCGCCGGGCTCGAGCTCGGCGCCGACGACTACGTTTCGAAACCCTTCTCGCCGCGAGAGCTCTCGGCGCGGATCAAGGCGATCCTGCGGCGCGTCGAGCAGCGCAACGAGGACGAGGTTCTCGCGTCACGCGAGATCGTGCTCCGCCGCGACTCACGCGAAGTCACCGCTGCCGGTGCGGTCATCGAGCTGACGACGAAGGAGTTCGACCTGCTCGCGTGCTTCCTCGAGCATCCCGGCCTCGTGCTCTCCCGCGAGAAGCTGCTCGACCTCGTCTGGGGCATGACCTACCCCGGCGGAACGCGCACCGTCGACGTGCACGTCGCGCAGCTGCGGCGCAAGCTCGGCGACCCGGACTCGATCCGCACGGTGCGCGGGGCCGGGTACAAGCTGCAGGCGGCGTGACGAGCCTCCGCAGGCGGCTGTTCCAGGCGATCGTGCTCGTCGTCGTGCTCTGCGTGGGTCTCACCGTCGCAGTCGGGCTCGTGCTGACGCGGCGTGCAGTCGATCGTGGCGCGCTGCGCGACCTCTCGCACCAGGCCGACCTGATCGTCGGGAGCCAGCAAACCGGCGTCGTCGTCACGCCGCACTTCGCGGAGCTGCTTCCGTATTTCGAGCGCCAGAAGGAGACGTACCTCGAGACCGCGGCCGTCCTGCCGCAGAGCGCACAGGAGCGACTTGCGCACGGCAAGCCGGCCGACGGCTCCGTGAGGATCCACGGCGAAGATCTCTTCTTCGCCGCGCGTCGCGTCACCGGCCGCAAGGCGCCGTTCGTCCTCCTGCGTCCGAAGAGCGTGACGACCGCCCGCTGGACGCCGTACGTCTACAGCCTGCTGCTCGCCGCGCTCGTCGGCGGTGCGCTCGCGGCTCTCGTCGCGTTCATCCTCGCCCGCCGGATCGCCCGGCCGGTGCATCGCGTCGCCAACGCGAGCCGGAGCCTCGCGCGCGGCGAGCGCCCCGATCCGGTGCCGGTCGAGGGGGCGGCGGAGCTCGCAACGCTCGCAACGGCGTTCAATGACCTCGCGGAGCAGCTTGCCCGTGCGCGCGAGGCGGAGCGCAACTTCCTGCTGTCGGTCAGCCACGAGCTGAAGACGCCGCTGACTGCGATTCGCGGCTACGCCGAGGCGGTGCAGGACGGTGCGATCGACGCACGCGAGGCGGCAACGACCGTGGCGCAGGAGGCTGCGCGCCTCGAGCGCCTCGTGCACGACCTGCTCGACCTCGCGCGGATGAACCGCACCGACTTCAGCGTCCACTCGAGCGAGATCGATCTCGCCGAGGTCGCCGAGGAAGCCGTGCGGCGTTACCAGCCGCAGGCCCATGCCTTCGGCGTCACGCTCAGCGCGAGCTCGGACGGCCCTGCGCCTGCGATCGCCGACGCCGATCGCGTGCTGCAGGTCATCTCGAACCTCGTCGAAAACGCCCTGCGCCTGACGCCGCCGCGCGGCGAGGTCCGGGTGGTCGCCGCCGAGCCAGGGACGTTGCGGGTCGAGGACACGGGGCCGGGCCTCGAGCCCGACGACCAGACGCACGCGTTCGAGCGCTTCTACCTCCACGAGCGCTACGGGAAGGAACGGACAGTCGGCACGGGTCTCGGCCTCGCGATCGTCAAGGAGCTGACCGAGGCCATGGGCGGCAGCGTCTCAGTCGCGAGCGAGCCCGGCCGGCGGACCACCTTCACCGTCCGGTTCAACGTGCCGGCGCGCGTAGTCTCCCGCGCGTGATCTCGATCGAGGACGTCGAGCGGGCCGCGCACACGATCGCCGGCCGGGTCTATCGCACGCCCTTGCTCCGATCCGACGCGCTGTCGGATCAACTCGGAGCCGACGCGCGTCTCAAGGCCGAGCTCCTCCAGCGCACCGGCTCGTTCAAGGTGCGCGGCGCGTTGAACCGGATCGAGGAGCTCTCGGACGACGAGCGCGCCCGCGGCGTGATCACGATCTCGGCGGGCAACCATGCGCAGGCGGTTGCATGGGCCGCGCGTGAGGCGGGCCTCGACGCCCTCATCGTCAGCTGGGCGACTGCGGACGAGTTGAAGATGGAGGCCACGAGGCGTTACGGCGCTACCGTCGACCAGACCGCCGCCGATCCGACGTCGGCGTTCGCCCGGCTCGACGAGCTCCAGCGCGAGTCCGGCCGGACGCTCATCCATCCGTTCAACGACGCGGCGGTGATCGCCGGACAGGGGACCGTTGCGCTCGAGATCTTCGAGGACCGCCCTGTCCCAGACGTCATGCTCGTACCGGTTGGAGGCGGAGGGCTCGTGAGCGGGATCGCCGTGGCAATGAAGGCGCGCCGGCCGGACGCACGCGTGATCGCGGTAGAGCCGGAGCTTTCGCCGGCGCTGCACGAGGCGCTGAAGGCCGGGCGCTCGGTGCCCGTGGCGCCACGGAGCGCCGCCGATGCGCTCAGCGCTCCGTTCGCCGGCGCGAGCTGCGTCGAGATCTGCCGTGCGCTCGGGGTCGAGTCCGTGCTCGTGACCGAGGAGGACATCAACGAGGGCTTCCGCTGGCTCTACACGCGCGCGAAGCTCGCTTGCGAGCTCGGGGCCGCCGCCTCGACCGCGGCGCTTCTCTCCGGAAAGGTGCAGGTCGAGGCGGGCCAGAACGTCGTCTCGGTCGTCTCGGGCGGCAACGTGGCACCGAAGCAGGCCGCTGCTATTCTGGCTTCATGAAGGCTGACATCCATCCCGAGTACGTCCTCGCGACGGTGACGTGCTCCTGCGGGAACACGTTCCAGACGCGGTCGACGAAGGCCGACCTCCACGTCGAGATCTGCTCGAACTGCCACCCGTTCTATACGGGCAAGCAGAAGCTCGTCGACACGAGCGGCCGGGTGGAGCGCTTCCAGAAGCGCCTCGAGCGGGCCGAGCGCGCAAAGCGCGGCAGCACCCGCTAGCACTCGATGGCTTCTACCGTTGGAGGGCAGGCCGTCCTCGAGGGCGTGATGATGCGCGGCCCGGGAAACTGGGCCGTCGCCGTCCGGACCCCGAGCGGTGAGATCGCACAGGTCTCCCGGTCGATCGAGTCGAAGATGGCGAAGCATCGTTTGCTCCGGCTGCCGATCATCCGGGGCGTCATGGCGCTCGGGGAGTCGCTCGCCATCGGCTTCCGCGCGCTCGCGATCTCCGCGAACTACGCCGCCCAGGAGGAGAGCGAGGACGGCAAGAGCGGCGAGGAGGTCTCGACCGAGCTCTCGCGCGGCGCGCTCATCTTCGCATTCGCGATCGCGATCGGGTTCGCCGTGATGCTCTTCAAGGTGACGCCGGGGCTCATCACCTCCCTGCTCCCGATCGAGAGCACGGGTTGGTTCGTGATCGTCGAGGGCCTGATCCGCGTCACGATCTTCATCGCGTATCTCTCGCTCATCTCGCTGCTACCCGACCTGCGGCGGGTCTTCCAGTACCACGCCGCCGAGCACAAGGCCATCAACGCGTACGAGGCGGGTGTCGAGCTGACGCCGACGAATGTGCAGCGGTTCTCACTCATCCATCCGCGTTGCGGCACCGCGTTCCTGCTCTGGGTGATGGTGATCGCCGTCTTCGTCTTCGCGTTCTTCGGCAGGCCGCACTGGTACTGGCTGATCGCCGAGCGGATCCTGCTGCTGCCGCTGATTGCGGGGCTCGCCTACGAGTTGATCCGCTTCGCCGGCCGCCACCAGGGCAACCGTGTGCTGATGACGGTGCTCGCCCCCGGCATGTGGCTCCAGCGGCTGACGACCCGCGAGCCGTCGCTCGACCAGCTCGAAGTGTCGATCCGCGCGCTCAAGGAGGTCCTACACCTCGAGGAGCGGCGCGGCATCGACGCGCAGCGCGTCGAAGTCATGGCATAGCAGCCAGGGCGACACGATCGCGCGGCGTAGGCTTGTCGGCCTAGTCCGCGATGAAGGGAGACAGCAATGGCAACCGACCGCCGCGCCGACGTGACGTGGAACGGAAGCTTGATGGACGGGAGCGGCACGATCCGCTCGACGACGAGCGGGGCGCTCGGCGAGCTCCCCGTCAGCTGGGCGGCCCGATCCGAGGACCAGACCGGCGGCAAGACGAGCCCTGAGGAGCTGATCGCCGCCGCGCACGCGTCGTGCTTCTCGATGGCGCTCTCGGGCGGCCTCGCCAGGGCCGGGACGCCGCCCGACGAGCTCAAGACCTCGGCCACGGTCACGTTCCAGCCGGGCGAGGGGATCACGAAGATCGCGCTGACCGTCGAGGGCAGTGTCCCCGGCCTCGACGAGGACGCGTTCAGTGAGGCCGCCGAGACGGCGAAGGCCAACTGCCCCGTATCGCAGGCGCTCGCCTCGGTCCCCGAGATCACGCTGGACGCGCGGCTACGCTGAATGGCGGCATGGCCGCCACATTCGACAGCCTGATCGACGACCTCGAGCGCTCCTACAAGGAAATGCAGGAGCGGATGTCGGACCCCGCCGTCTACAACGACCATCGCGAGGCGGCCGACGTCGGCCGGAGGCTCAAGGAGCTCGAGGGCCCGTACAAGGTGGCGCTGGAGTGGCGCTCGGCGCAAGAGGATCTCGAGGCGGCACGCGAGGACTCAGACCTGCGCGAGCTCGTCGCCGAGCTCGAGGAGCGGACCGAGCGGCTCGAGGAGGAGCTGCGGCTCGCGCTGGCGCCGAGCGACCCGGCCGACCGCAAGGACGTCATCCTCGAGATCCGCCAGGGCGAGGGCGGCGACGAGGCGGCACTCTGGGCCGCAGACCTCTACCGCATGCTCACGCGCTACGCCGAGCGCCGCGGCTTCAAGATCGAGGAGCTCGAGGCGAGCCCGAGCGACGGGGGCGGCTACAAGCAGGTCTCGTTCGCGGTCAAGGGCGACGGCGCGTACTCGGTGTTCAAGTGGGAGGGCGGAGGCCACCGCGTGCAGCGCGTCCCGTCGACCGAGTCCCAGGGCCGCATTCACACCTCGTCGGCGACGGTCGCGGTGATGCCGGAGGCCGAAGAGGTCGAGGTCGACATCGACCCGAACGATCTGAAGATCGACGTCTACCGCTCGACAGGACCCGGCGGGCAGTCGGTCAACACCACCGACTCCGCTGTTCGCATCACGCACGTTCCGACCGGCGTCGTCGTTGCGATGCAGGATGAGAAATCGCAGCTTCAGAACAAGGAGAAGGCGATGCGCGTTCTGCGCGCCCGCCTCTACGAGCGGCAGCGCGAGGCGCAGCGTGCGGAGCTCGACGCAACCCGCCGGTCCCAAATCGGCAGCGGCGAACGCGGAGCGAAGATCCGCACGTACAACTTCCCCGAGAACCGCGTCACCGACCACCGGATCAAGCTCACGGTGCACCAGCTCGACCGGATCCTCCAGGGCGAGCTCGACGAGTTCACCGATGCGCTGGCCGCCGAAGACCGGCGGCTCGGCCTCTCGGCGTGAACGTCCGGGAGGCGCTCCGCGAAGCGGAGCGGCGCCTAGCCGCCGCCGGAGTCGACACGCCGCGCGTCGACGCCGAGCTCCTCCTCGCGCACGTTTTGCGCACGACACGCGGTGGTCTCTACGCCGATCCCGACCGCGAGGCCGGCGGCGCGTGGGAGCCTCTGCTCACGCGCCGCGAGGCGCGCGAGCCGCTCGCATACGTGCTCGGCGAATGGGGCTTTCGGCGGCTGACGCTGAAGACGGACACGCGCGCGCTCGTACCGCGACCGGAGACGGAGATCGTCGTCGAGCGGGCGCTCGCGCTCCTCGAGGGAACCGACGAGCCGCGTGTGCTCGACATCGGCGTCGGCTCCGGCGCGATCGCGCTTGCGCTGAAGGACGAGCGTCCCGACGCGCAGGTCGTGGGCGTCGACGTCTCGCAGGAGGCGCTCGGGCTCGCACGCGAGAACGCGGAGCGGCTCGGCATCGACGTGGAGATTCGCGAGGGCGACATCGGCGCCGCGGCGGAGGGCTGGGAGCTCGTCGTGTCGAACCCGCCGTACGTCGACACGCTCGAAGGGCTCCAACCCGAGCTGCACCACGAGCCGGAGCACGCACTGCTCGGCACTGGTTTTCACGAGCGCATCGCGCGGACCGCACAGACCAGGTTCATCGTTCTCGAGGTCGGAGACGGGCAGGCCGAGGAGATCGCGCGCGACGTGCGTGCGGAAGGCTATCGCGACGTTACGATCACGCGCGACCTCGCCGGGGTGGAACGCGTTGTCGAGGCGACACGATGAACGAGGCCGAGGCAGTCCAGGCGCTGCGGGCCGGGAAACCGGTGATCCTGCCGACCGACACGGTGTACGGCCTCTGCGCCTCCGCTTACAGCTCGACGCCCTCGGAGCGCCTGTACAAGCTGAAGGGCCGCGACCCCCAGCAGCCGACAGCCCTCCTCGCAGCCGATCTCGACGTGCTCTTCGAATGCGTGCCCGAGCTGCTCGGCCGCGCCGGGTTGATCGCCCGCGCGCTGCTGCCCGGGCCGTACACGCTGATTCTCCCGAACCCTGCGCGCCGCTACCGCTGGATCACGGGCGGCAACCCCGACGCGATCGGCGTCCGTGTCCCAGAGCTGCCGACCGAGGCGGAAGAGGTCGTCGCGCAGGTCGGCTGCGTCGCTGCGACGAGCGCGAATCTGCCCGGTGGCCCGGACCCGCGCCGGGTCGACGAGATCCCGGCGGAGCTCCTCGATCAGGTGGGCGCCGTCGTCGACGCGGGCGAGCTGCCGGGCACGCCCTCGACGGTGCTCGACTTCACCGGCAGCGAGCCGCGCGTCATCCGCGAGGGCACGGCCCCGGCGGCCGAGGCGCTCGATCGCGTTGCGGCTGCACTCGCCTGAAGACCCGGCTCGACGGCCGCACCCGCCAGTACGATCCCCTTTCCCAGGAGAGGAGACTCCTCGTGTCCGTTGTGCAACAGAGCTTTCACCACCTCGTCACGACGGGCCTCGACGAGGTCGATCCCGACGTCGCCCGGCTCCTCGGCAGGGAGCTCGAGCGCCAGCGAGGCCAGATCGAGCTGATCGCCTCCGAGAACTTCACCTGGCCGTCCGTCCTCGAGGCCGTCGGCTCCGTGCCGACGAACAAGTACGCCGAGGGCTACCCGGGGAAGCGCTACTACGGCGGCTGCGAGGTCGTCGACGAGATCGAGCAGCTCGCGATCGACCGGGCGAAGGAGCTGTTCGGCGCCGAACACGCGAACGTGCAGCCGCATGCCGGCGCGCAGACGAACATGGCCGTCTACATGGCCGTGCTCCAGCCGGGAGACACGATTCTGTCGTTGCGGCTCGATCACGGCGGCCACCTGACGCACGGCCTGAAGGTCAACTTCAGCGGCCGCCTCTACACGATCGCGGGCTACGGCGTGTCGCGCGAGACGATGACCGTCGACTACGACGAGGTGCTCGCCCAGGCGAAGGAGGTCCGGCCGAAGCTCATCGTCTGCGGCGGCTCCGCCTACCCGCGCACGGTGGAGACCGACAAGTTCCGCGAGATCGCGGACGAGGTCGGTGCACTCCTCCTGTGCGACATGGCGCATTTCGCCGGTCTCGTCGCGGCGGGACTCCACCCGAATCCGGTCGAGCACTGCGACTTCGTCACTTCCACGACACACAAGACGCTTGCCGGCCCGCGCGCCGGCTTCATCCTTTGCCGCGCAGAGCACGCTGTGGGTGTCGACCGCGCCGTCTTCCCCGGAATGCAGGGCGGCCCGCTCGAGCACACGATCGCCGCAAAGGCGACATGCTTCAAGATCGCGATGACGGATGCGTTCCGCGAGTACCAGCAGCAGATCCGCACGAATGCCGACACGCTCGCGGAGACGCTGCTGGCGGGCGAGCTCGAACTCGTTACCGGCGGCACCGATACGCATCTGATGCAGATCGATCTACGCAACTCGGAATGGACGGGCAAGGCCGCCGAAGAGCGCCTGCACGAGGTGAGCATCACCGTGAACCGGAATACCGTTCCGTTCGACGAGCGGCCGCCCACGGTCGCCTCGGGTGTCCGCATCGGCACGCCGGCGATGACGATGCGTGGCTTCGACGAGGAGGACTTCCGCGAGACCGGCCGCATCATCTGCGAAGCGCTCACGGCGTCCCCCGACCTGCGCGCCCTTCGCGGGCGCGTGGATGCGGTGCTCGCGAGACGGCCGCTCTATCCCGGCTTCCGCGGATACACGACCTACGTGACATGAGCGTGCACGTCGAGACGAAGCGCCTGACGGTCGTCACGCACCCGCTCGTCCAGCACAAGCTCAGCTATCTGCGGGACAAGGACACGCCGACAGTCCACTTCCGCAAGCTCACCGAGGAGATCACGCTCCTCCTGACCTACGAGGCGACAAAGGACTTCCCGACCGAGGACTACGAGATCGAGACGCCGCTCGAGCGGATGACGGCCCAGCGCATCTCCGGCAAGAAGGTTGCCGTGTGCCCGGTGCTCCGAGCGGGCGTCGGGATGCTCGACGGAGTGCTGTCGCTCGTCTCGAGCGCGCGCGTCGGCTTCATCGGCATGTACCGCGACGAGGAGACGCTGCAGCCCGTGCAGTACTACCTGAAGCTGCCGACCGATCTCGGCGACCGGGACGCCGTCGTGCTCGATCCGATGCTCGCGACCGGGCATTCCAGCTCGGCCGCGATCACAGCGGTCAAGGAAGCCGGTGCCCAGTCGGTGACGCTCGTCTGCATCGTCGCCGCGCCGCCGGGTATCGAGTTCATCCACGAGAATCATCCCGACGTCCACATCGTCTGCGCCGCAGTCGACCGCGGCCTGAACGAGCGCGGCTTCATCATCCCCGGCCTCGGCGATGCCGGAGACCGCCTCTACGGGACCAAGTAGCAAGCGCTGGCGCGCTTGCTACTTCGGGAAACGGAACTCCGGACGCCCGAGAGCGCGGTCTCGGGCGTCCTCCGTGCTGTTCTAGCTTCCGATGCTCTCCGACGAGATGCCTGCCCCGTTCGGCCGGTGGTGGCTTCGCCATCCCCGGCCGAATCAGTTCGGTCTTCGCTAACGCTCCGCGTTAGCTCTGCCTGTTGGGTCGCGGGGCCTGGCGGGCGGCTAGAGAGGACTCGCCACGCACAGCGCTAAGGTGGCTTCCATGCTCGGTGCGACGCAGCACAGCGTCGTCGAGGTGCTTGGCGACCATCTCCAGGTCATCTGGGGAGCTCTGGTCGCGTTGGTAGTCGTCGTGCTGCTCACCCCTGCGGTCGGAGGGATGGCCCGCATGCTCGGCGTCGTCGATGCGCCCGGCGGGCGCCGCCTGAACCGTTCGCCGGTTCCCCGGCTCGGCGGGCTCGCGCTCTTCCTCGGCATCTTCGTGCCTGCGCTCGCGTTCCTGCCGCTCGGTCGTGACACGCGCGGGCTGCTCCTCGGTGCCGCAGTCGCGACGACGGTTGGCGCCGTCGATGACTTCCGCGGGTTGCGCTGGTTCGAGAAGCTCGCCGGCCAGCTGCTCGCAGCGGCGGTGCCCACATGGTTCGGCGTCTGGGTCGACCGCTTCACGTTCCCCTTCGTCGGCGTGCATGCGCTGCCGGAGTGGGTCGGCATCCCGCTGACGATCGTCTGGATCGTTGCGATCATGAACATGGTTAACTTCCTCGACGGCCTCGACGGCCTCGCCGCCGGCGTGGCTGCGATCGCCGGCCTGACGTTTGCGGTGATTGCCCTGTCGCTCGCGAAGCCCGACGCAGCGATCCTTTCAGCGATCGTCTTCGGGGCGTGCGTCGGCTTCTTGCGGCACAACTTCTATCCGGCGCGGATCTTCATGGGCGACTCGGGGGCTCTTTTGCTCGGCTTCATCCTGGCGACGGTCGCCGTGCAGGGACTCCTGAAGACCGCCGCGACCGTGGCGCTCTTCTTCCCGCTGCTCGTGCTCGCCGTGCCGATCGTCGATACGACGTTTGTCGTCGCGCGGCGGCTCAAGCACGGCGAGCGGGTGTTCGAGGCCGACCAGGCGCACCTGCACCACCGCTTCCTGCGGCGTGGCTTCTCGGAGGCCCGTGCAGCGGTGACGATCTGGGGTTGGTGCCTGACGCTTGCGGCCGCTGCGCTCGCCACACGGTTCGTCCCGTTCCGCGCCCACGGCGTGTGGCACCTCTGGCCGACGGTGCTTGCGGGCGCGATCGGGCTCGCGGCGGTTGCGTTCTCGGTCTACGTCGTCTACGTCCTCGAGATCGTCAAGGTGCGGAACCCGTACCAGCGCCGCCGAGCACCGGATGATCCCCTTCGCAAGACCGCAGCGTAGGAAGACGACTTATCCGGTCGGCTCTGAACGCTCGACGAAGTCCGCGAGCAGGTCGTTGAACGCCTCGCCGAGCCGCTGCACCGAATGGCCCGCGCCGGGAAGAACCGCCCGCTCCGCCCCGAGGCGCTGCTCGAGCACGTCGCAGACGACGTCGAAGGGCTCGCTGTGCGCGCCCGAGACGACGAGCTTCGGAAACGGCGCCGCCGCGAGCGCGTCGAGCGGGATCTCCGCTTCCCACGGGTGCCGCTCGACGGCGAGCGTCCGGGCACCCTGGAGCAGCGCAGTCGAAAGCTCGCCCGGCGGTGCCGGAACGCCGACTCCTGCGAGGAATGCGCGCAGGAAGGCGTCCGGATGGTCGCGGAGACGCCAGAGCTGTGCACTTCCGGCCTCATAAGCATCGACAATCGGGTTCCCGCGGGCGACGCCGAGGCAGGGCGGCTCGATCACGGTCAGCGAGCGGAGCAGGTCCGGCCGGCGTGCCGCAGCGAGCAGCGAGATCACGCCGCCGTACGAATGCCCGACGAGGTGCGTCCCCGGCTCGAGGAACCGATCGAGCCAGACCGCCTCGTCCTCGAAGTCGACGCGCTCGACGTCCGGGCCCGGCGGAAAGCCTCGCCGGTTCGGGACGACGAGCTCGAAGCGCTCCGCAAGCGGCTGTTGCGCCGCCCAGGTGCCGTCGCCGTTGACGACGCTTCCATGGACGAAAACGACGCGGGGCCGACCCATTCAGGCATCCTTGCAGAGACGCACGAACTGGGGCGGAAACCGCATGAACGGCCCTGATCGGAGTGTTACAAGCTGCCCGTCAAGCTCTGGTATTCTCGCCCGGCTGATGCAGGCCGCCTCTCCGTCGCAGTTCAACGCCGCCGGCGCCGGAGGGGTGCTCCTCGCCGCCCTCGTCGCCTGTATCGGGCTCGGCGTTCTCGTCGGCTGGGCGGTCGGCGCGGCAGACATCGGCGCCCTCATCGGCGCCGTCGCGGGAATCCTCGCGGGCATCTTCGCCGTCTACCGCCGCTACCGGGACGCCTTCTGATGCTCGGCACGCTGTTCTCGACTCCGCGCCCGGAGCCGAATCATCTGCTGCCCGCGGCGGGAAGCGCGCTCGTCCTCGCCCTCGCCCTTCCGCTCTTCGTGATCTCGGACTGGCCGCTCGCCGGCTGGGGACTCGCCGTCGCGCTGTGGATGGGCGTGCACCTGCTCGATCAGCTGCTGGCGCGCGCCCGAGAGCGTACGGGTAGCCTCGCCGCCTCGGGTGTTCAGGCATTTGCTCTCTTCTTCAAGTCGATCGCGCTGCTGGTCGTGCTTCTGGCCGCGGTTGCAGCCGACCGCGGCGTCGGGCTCGGCGCGGCCGTGACGTATGCGCTCGCCTTCACCTTCGAGCTCGGTCTCTCGCTCGTTCTCTACTTCGGGAGCGAGAAGACGTGAAGCGTTTCCTTGTGATCGCCGCCCTGGCACTCGCCGCGCCTCCCGCGGCCCTCGCCCGCGGCGAGTTCGATCCGACCACCGAGTTCGAGCAGCACAAGTGGATCCCGATCCATCTCGGCCCGCTCGACCTCTCGATCACGAAGGCGGTCGCCTACCTGATGATCGGCACCGTCGTGACGATCGTGCTCGGCATCTTCACGATGCGGAGCCGCCTCGCGCTGCTGCCGGACAAGCGGCAGACGGTGGGCGAGGCGATCTACGAGATCGCGCAGGTCCAGGTCGCCGAGCAGGGGCTGCCGTCGAAGGCGATCGGGCGCTGGTTCCCGTACGTCGCCTCGCTGATGCTCTTCATCTGGGTCGTCAACCTGCTCGGCTTCATCCCGCTGCCGCTCACGGGCGAGACGTGGCACGGCGTCCCGGTCTGGGGCATCTACGCCGCGACGTCGTCGCTCTCGGTGACGCTCGCGCTCGCACTGCTCACGTTCGTGTTCACGCACGTCGAGGGCATCCGCTGGAATGGGCCCGTGCGCTACTTCAAGAGTTGGATCCCCGAGGCGCCGAAGGCGCTGCTCGGGCTGATCGTCCCGCTCGAGATCCTCGGCCAGTTCATGCGGCTCATCTCGCTCAGCGTCAGGCTCTTCGCGAACATGCTCGCGGGCCACATCCTGATCCTGACCTTCATCGGCCTGATGTTCATCCTCGAATCCGTGGTCCTGGCCGTGTTCGTCATCCCGGTGGCCGCGGTCTTCTACCTCTTCGAGGTCGTGATCGTCGTCACCATCCAGGCGTTCATCTTCGCTGCCCTGTCCGCCATCTACATCGGCTCGGCGATCGAGCCGGAACACTAGGAGGAAGACCGCAATGACCCACGTACTCGCCGCGTTGAACGGCGACGTCACGAAGGCCGGCAAGGCGATCGGCCTCGCACTCGGCGTCGGCCTCGGCGCGCTCGGCGCCGGCATCGGCATCGGCAGCATCTTCTCGTCGATGATCCAGGCCGTCGCCCGCCAGCCCGAGCTCCGCGGTGAGCTCACGGGCATCCAGTGGCTCGGCTTCGCCCTTACCGAGGCGGTCGTGTTCTACGGCCTGCTCGGCTCGATCCTGGCCTACGTCCTCGTCTGATGCTCCTCGGCGCGAACCCGCTCATCTCGGTCACGCCGGGGCTGATGATCTGGACGGTCATCTGCTTCCTCATCACCCTGTTCGTGCTGAAGCGCTATGCGTTCGGCCCGATCCAGAAGATGCTCGACCAGCGCCGCGAGCAGATCCGCCAGTCGATCGAGGAGGCTGAGAACGCGCGCGCCGAGGCGCGAAAGCTGCTCGAGGAGCACCGCTCCCTCATGAACGAGGCGCGCGGAGAGGCGGAGCAGATACTCGCCGAGGCCCGGCGCACGCGCGAGTCGATGGAGCTGCGCATGCGCGAGGAGACGGAGGCCGAGCGGCAGCGGCGGCTCGAGGACACGCGGCGCGAGATCGCTGCGGAGACGGCGCGTGCGCTCGACCGGATCCGCGCCGAGGTCGCCGACCTGACGCTCGAGGCGACGGCGATCGTCGTCGGCCGAAAGCTCGACGCCGACCGCGACCGCGAGCTCATCACCGAGGCGATCGGCTCGCTCGACTTCTCGAAGCTCGAGGGAACGCGATAACGGTCGCGCACCGCATCTACGCCGAGGCGCTGTTCTCGGCTGCGAAGGGGAGCAACCGTCTCGCGCAGGTGAACGAGTCGCTCTCGGACTTCGCAACGGCGATCGAGCAGACGCCTGAGCTCCGAGCTGTGCTGCGGAACCCGCAGGTCGAGTCATCGGCGAAGGCGTCGATCCTCTCCGACCTCGCCGGCGACGACGAGCCGCTGTTCAAGAACTTCCTCCTCTTGACGGCGGAGAAGGGCCGCGCGGGCGAGTTCGAGGAGATCGCGAAGGAGTTCGAGCGCTTGATGGCACGTGAGGAGCACCGCCTCAGCGTGGAGCTCACGACCGCCCGTGAGCTGACCGACGACGAAGCGAAGAAGATCGTCGACCAGATCGAGAAGGCGGCAGGACGAACGGTAGAGGCGACGCGAAGCGTCGATCCCGCCCTGCTCGGCGGCATCGTGCTGCAGGCCGGCTCGTACCTCGTCGACGCCAGCGTGCGCGGAAGACTGGAACGACTGCGACAGACACTCGTGAGGAGCTGAGAGAACCTTGAAGCTGCGCCCCGAAGAGATCACGTCGATCCTGCGTCAGCGGATCGAGCAGTACGACGTCGAGACCGACCTTGCCGAGGTCGGAACGGTTCTGGAGGTCGGCGACGGAATCGCCCGCATCTACGGCCTCGAGAACGCCGGCTCGACGGAGATGCTCGAGCTCGAGCACGGCGTCGTCGGCATCGCCTTCAACCTCGAAGAGGACGACGTCGGAGCCGCGCTCTTCGGCGAGTGGGAGCAGATCAAGGAAGGGCAGCCGGTACGCCGCACCGGCCGGGTGGCAAGCGTCCCCGTCGGCGAAGCGCTCCTCGGACGGGTCGTCGACCCGCTCGGCAATCCGATTGACGGCCGCGGGCCGATCGACACCGACGAGCGCCGTCCGATGGAGTTCAAGGCGCCGGGGGTGATCGCGCGTCAGCCCGTGAAGGAGCCGCTCCAGACCGGCATCAAGTCGATCGACTCGATGACGAACATCGGCCGCGGCCAGCGCGAGCTGATCATCGGCGACCGCTCGACCGGAAAGACGGCGATTCTCGTCGACACGATCCTCAACCAGAAGGACACCGACGTCTACTGCATCTACGTCGCGATCGGCCAGAAGGCGTCGACGGTTGCGCAGGTGTATGAGCGCCTGCGCGAAGAGGGCGCGATGGAGTACACGACGATCATCTCCGCGGCTGCGAACGAGGCCGCGCCGATCAAGTGGATGGCGCCGTTCGCGGGCGCCGCGATGGGCGAGTACTACCTGTTCCAGGGCAAGCACGCCCTCGTCATGTACGACGACCTCTCGAAGCACGCAGACGCGTACCGGCAGCTCTCGCTGCTGCTCCGCCGCCCGCCGGGCCGCGAGGCGTTCCCGGGCGACGTCTTCTATCTGCACTCGCGGCTGCTGGAGCGCGCGTGCAAGCTCAACGACGAGGAGGGCGGTGGCTCGCTCACCGCGCTGCCGGTGATCGAGACACAGGCCGGCGACATCGCCGCCTACATCCCGACGAACGTGATCTCGATCACGGACGGTCAGATCTTCCTCAACGCCGAGCTGTTCTACTCGGGCGTGCGTCCGGCCGTGAATGTCGGCACGTCGGTGTCGCGCGTCGGCTCGTCGGCGCAGACGAAGGCAATGAAGAAGGTCGCCGGCCGCCTGCGCCTCGACCTCGCGCAGTATCGCGAGCTGGAGGCCTTCGCGCAGTTCGGCTCCGACCTCGACCGGGCGACGCAACAGGCGCTGACGCGCGGCGAGAAGATGGTCGCGACGCTCAACCAGCCGCAGTACGACCCGTGGCCGACCGAGGAGCAGGTCGTCGCGATCTACGCCGGGATCCACGGGTACCTCGACGACATCCCGACTCCCCAGGTGCCGCGCTTCCAGGACGAGCTGCGTGAGTACCTGCGCGCCGACGGCGAGATCTACAAGCAGATCCGCGAGACCGGCGACCTGCCGGACGAACTCGCGGAGAAGCTGAACGCCGCGATCGAGCACTTCAAGCACTCGTTCAACATCGAGGAAGAGTTGGCCCTGATCTAGTGGCATCCCTGCAGGACATCCGCCGGCGGATCACGTCGGTCAAGAACACACGCAAGATCACGAAGGCGCTCGAGCTCGTTGCGGGCGCACGGCTGCGCCGCGCGCAGACGCGGATCGAGGAGATGCGGCCGTACGCCGACCGGATGCTGGAGCTGATGGCGGGCACTGCACAGGCCGCGTCGTCGTTCCGGAATCTCGCCTTGATGCAGCGCCGCGATGTGCGTCGCGTCGCCTTCGTCGTGGTCACCGGCGACCGCGGCCTCGCCGGACCGTTCAACGGGCAGGTTCTCCGGCGCGCGTTCGAGCTGGAGCGCACCGAGCGTGCGGAGGGCCACGAGGTGGTCTGGACGGTCGTCGGCCGCAAGGGCGCCTCGACGCTTCGGTTCCGCCGCTACGAGCTGACGGCGCAATGGGCCGGGTTCGCCGACAAGCCCACCTACGGGGACGCGCAGGCGATTGCGCACCGGCTCGCCGAGCTCTACTCCGAGCAGCAGGTCGACCGCGTCGTGCTCGTCTACAACCGCTTCGTGTCGGCGCTCGTGCAGCGCGTGACCGTCAGCGACCTGCTGCCGATCCCTGAGGAGGCGCTCGGAGCGGGGCAGGACTTGACCGCGCGCGAGGAGGCGCTCCGCGGCGACTTCATCTACGAGCCGGAACCGGAGGAGATCCTCGAGCGGCTCCTGCCTGTCTACCTCGAGACCGAGATCTATCGTGCGCTGCTCGAGTCGGCGGCCTCGTTCCTCGCCGCGCAGATGACGGCGATGCGGAACGCTTCGAAGAACGCGGGCGAGCTGATCGACACCTACACGCTGCAGATGAACCGCGCCCGGCAGGCGCAGATCACCCAGGAGATCCTGGAGATCGTCGCCGGTGCGGACGCCCTCGCCGGTTGATCGCGCACTGTTGTTGTTCCGTTCTCCGTCTAACTCCCGCCGGTGACCCGCGTCGCAGAGGACATGGGAGCCGTCCTGACCTTGGAGTGTGAGCGTGCCCGTTCGCGGGCCTCGCTCGGGCTCGACGGCGAGCTGTCGCAGGTCGAGCAGGCGCTGCTGCGCGCGCACGTCGGGCGCTGTGCTTCGTGCGCCGGGTTCGAGCGCGACCTGAACGCGCTGACGCTCGAGATCCGCCGGGCGCCGCTTCAGCGGCCTGCCCGTGCGGCCATGCCGGACCGCCGCCGGAGCACCGGCAGGCGCGTTCTCCAGGTCGGTGCGGCCGCCGCCGCGGTCGCGATCGCGGCCGCCCTCGGCAGCCTGGCCGGCTCCCTCTCCTCTTCGAATCACGCGACCGAGCGGACGGCGCACGCGGTCGTCCGCGTCGCCTCGCTCTCGACGGTTGGGATCGCACGCCCGGGCACACGCCTACAGCAGCCCGTGGCGCTCTAGCGCCGCCGGTTCCCGGCAGGCTTCGCGCAGGCATTCGGCTAGATTTCCCGGGCCCCGACCCCGCCCAGGAGACTCATGGCCGACAAGAAGCAGAACGGCACCAACACCGGCAAGATCGTCGAGATCAAGGGCGTCGTGCTCGACGCCGTGTTCCCGTCGACGCTGCCCGAGATCTACAGCGCGCTCAAGATTCAAGTGCCGGCCGAAGGCGGCGGCACGACCGAGTTGATCGCGGAGGTGCAGCAGCACCTGGGCGACGATCGCGTGCGCGCAGTCGCGATGGACACGACCGACGGACTCTCGCGCGGGGTCGAGGTGGTCGACACCGGTCAGCCGATCTCGGTGCCGGTGGGCGACCAGACGCTCGGGCGCGTCTGGAACGTGATCGGCGATCCGGTTGACGGCCAGGCTGCCGCCACGGGCGAGCGCTGGACGATTCATCGCGATCCCCCGCCGTTCGGCGAGCTGTCTGCCAAGATCGAGATCTTCGAGACGGGCATCAAGGTCATCGACCTGATCGCGCCGTATGTGCGCGGCGGCAAGATCGGCCTCTTCGGGGGCGCCGGCGTCGGCAAGACGGTGCTCATCCAGGAGCTGATCCACAACGTCGCGCGCGAGCACGGCGGCGTGTCGGTGTTCACCGGCGTCGGCGAGCGCACGCGCGAGGGCAACGACCTCATCCTCGAGATGACGGAGTCGAAGGTCATCGACAAGGTCGCGCTCGTCTTCGGGCAGATGAACGAGCCGCCGGGAGCGCGTCTCCGCGTCGGCCTGTCCGGTCTCACGATGGCGGAGTACTTCCGCGACCAGGGCCAGGACGTCCTGCTCTTCATCGACAACATCTTCCGCTTCGTCCAGGCGGGCTCCGAGGTGTCGGCGCTGCTCGGCCGCATGCCGAGCGCCGTCGGCTACCAGCCGACGCTCGCGACCGAGATGGGACAGCTGCAGGAGCGCATCACCTCGACACGCACGGGCTCGGTCACGTCGGTGCAGGCGATCTACGTCCCTGCCGACGACCTCACCGACCCGGCGCCCGCGAATACGTTCGCGCACCTCGATTCGACGACCGTGCTCTCGCGGGCGATCGTCGAGAAGGGCATCTATCCGGCGGTCGACCCGCTCGACTCGACGTCGCGCGCACTGCAGCCGGGGATCGTCTCGGCGGATCACTACCGGACGGCGACGCGCGTGCAGGAGGTGCTGCAGCGCTACCGCGACCTGCAGGACATCATCGCGATCCTCGGGATCGACGAGCTCTCGGACGAGGACAAGATCGTCGTCGCGCGCGCACGCAAGATCGAGCGCTATCTCTCGCAGCCGAACTTCGTCGCCGAGCAGTTCACCGGCACGCCGGGCGAGTACGTGAAGCTGGAGGACACGATCCGCGGGTTCACCGAGATCCTCGACGGCAAGCACGACGACCTGCCGGAGCAGGCGTTCTACATGGTCGGGGTCATCGAGCAGGCGGTCGAGCGCGGGCGCCAGCTTGCGGGCGAGGAGCCGGACGGCGCGGCGAAGCGCGAGGCCGAGGAGCAGGCGGAGGACTCGGAGCGCGAAACCGCAGGCGCACCGGCTTAACGCATGGCCGACCATCCCCTGTTCTCGGTCTCGGTAGTCACGCCCGAAGGCGCGGCCTTCGAAGGCGACGCCGAGATGGTGATCGTGCCGGGTGCGGCCGGCGAGATCGGCGTGCTCGCGCGGCACGCCCCGCTCGTCGCGCTGCTGAAGGCCGGCTCGACGCGTGTTCACTTGGGCGACGGCGACATCCGGGAGTTCGCCACAGGTCACGGCTTCTTCCAGGTGATCGAGGACCGGGCGATCGCGCTCGTGGACGCGGCGGTCATGGCCGACGAGATCGACGAGGCGAAGGCTCAGCGTCAGCTCGAAGAGGCGAGGGCGGAGCTCGAGCGCGTCGAGCGCGGCGAATCCACCGCCGACCGCTGGCAGCTCGAGCAGAGGATCCTGGACGCGGAGAACCAGCTCCGCGTGCTCGGCCGCGTTTAGGTCGGCTCCGGCGGCCTGACTTCAGTCAGGCCGCAGTCGTTGCAACGACTGCAACCAGGCTAAAAGCCTGGTTGCGGAATCTCTCGAAGCGGAGAACCAGCTCCGCGTGCTCGGCCGCGTTTAGGTCGGCTCCGGCGGCCTAGCCTGGTTGCGGATTCTCTCGAAGCGGAGAACCAGCTCCGCGTGCTCGGCCGCGTTTAAGTCGGCTCCGGCGGCCTGACTTCAGTCAGGCCGCAGTCGTTGCAACGACTGCAACCAGGCTAAAGCCTGGTTGCGGATCTCTAGAAGCCGTCGAGCACCGGAAACCGCGCCTGCGCGTCGAGGCAGTCCGCTGCGAAGAGCGCCGCACCCACGCTGCCGGTGAAGAGCGAGTAGCGTCCGGGTAGCCGCTGGGACTGCTCGAGCGCGTGCACGGCGAACGCCCGCGCGCGCTCGAGCCAGAGCTCGTCTTCGGTGCGCTCGAACGTCTTCAGGAACGCGTAACCGTTGCCGGCCGTGCCGTGACAGATCCCGGCGCCTTTCTCGTCGCCGGGCGGCCCGGCGTCCCACGTCAGCTGCGCCCCGGCAAGCAGGAGCTCCTCGTCGAGATATCCGGCGGCCCCGATGAGGATCCCGGGTGCGCCGTTGCACCACTGCAGACGGAGGACCTCATCCGCTTCGTCCGCGGCGGAGGGCCAGTTCGCATGACCCCCTTGGACGATCGCCGTGCGTGCGAGCACGTCTGCGGTATTCCCGGGCTCGCCGAGGGCGGCGACGTTGCCGACGAGCCCGTGCGGCGGCCCGAGGATGCGATAGGTCCTGCCGTAGAGATGCTGCGTCCAGAGGCCGTCGCCGTCGCGCGAGTCGCGCAGCGCCTCCTCGCTCTCCTGCACGGCCGCGCGCCAGCGCTCCTCGCCTGTCCGGCTCAGCATCGTGCGCGCCGCGAGCAGCGTGCCGGGCACGCCCCACATGAGCTCGTTCGCCTCGTTGCCGATGTTCTGCCGCACGAGCGCGAGCAGATCGTCGGCGAGCGAGTCCTCGGGCGCGAGCAGCCACGCGACGAGCAGGAGACCGCCCTCGCCCGTGAGGAGTGACGAGTGCTTCTGCGAGGGCAGCTCTTCGCCCGCGAGGAAGTCGGGCTCGTCCCGGAAGCGCTCCAGGGACTGCCGGGCAACGTCGGCAGGCTCGAGCTTGGTCTCCGCGAGGCCGCGGCGACGGAGTGTCTCGAGGGCCCACGCCATGCCGGCCCCGCCGACGTAGAGATTCTTCATCGGCAGCGCGGCCCGCCAGCCGTCCCAGTCGTTCGCGGGCCACATCGCCTCCGCGTCGTAGGCTGCGTCGGCAGCCGCGACGAGCGCACGGATCCCATCGCGTACGCGCGTCTCGTCCCACGGCGTCGCCGTCAGCGGCGCGTGCCATTCCGGCGCGTAGAGCACCCGAGCGAGACTACGCGGTCTGGAGTTGCCCGATCAGGTCGCGGTGGGCGGGCAGGTAGAGTCTCTCGACGTACTCGACGAGCATGCGGTTCGTGTTGAACCGCGCGCCGAGCTGCGCGATCGAGTTCCGCATCAGGCTGAGCCACTGCTGCGGCAACCCGCGCTCGTCGCGCTCGTAGTACGCGGGCAGCACCTGCTGCTCGAGCACCGCGAACAGCGCCTCCGCGTCCGCAGCGTCCTGCGCCTCGTCGTTCGCGGCGATCCATTCGCCGCCGATCGCGAAGCCGGTGTCCGCGGAGTAGCCCTCGACCCACCACCCGTCGAGGATCGAGACGTTGACCACCCCGTTGAGCGCCGCCTTCATCCCTGACGTGCCCGACGCCTCGAGCGGGCGGCGCGGGTTGTTCAGCCACACGTCGACGCCCTGGACGAGATACCGCGCGAGCGTCATCTCGTAGTCGGGCAGGAAGACGACGCGGCCGCTCGCCTGCGGGCTGCGAGCGAAAGCGACTACCTTCTGGATCAACGCCTTGCCACCCTCGTCCGCCGGGTGCGCCTTTCCGGCCATCACGATCTGGATCGGCCGCTCGTTGTCGGCGAGCAGCCGCGCGAGGCGTGCGGGGTCGCTGAAGATGAGGTCGGCGCGCTTGTAAGTCGCGAAGCGTCTTGCGAAGCCGATCGTCAGCACGTCCGGATCGAACGACGCCGGCAGTCCGCGCGAGCGCATGAATCGAATCAGCGCCTCCCGAGCCGCGCGCTGGACGCGCCAGAGCGACTCGTCGTCGAGGTCGTACGCGCGGGCGAAGTCGGGCGTCCCCATGTCTTCCTCGAGGCCGAGCAGGACGTCGAGGTCGTCGCTGATCCACGTGCGGGCGTGGACGCCGTTCGTGACCGATCGGATAGGCACGTCGTCGGTCGCGCGCTCGGGCCACAGGCCGTGCCACATCTCGCGCGACACTTCTCCGTGCAGGGCGGAGACGCCGTTCGCGTACGTCGACGTCCGCAGCGCGAACGGGGTGAGCCCGAAGCCCGTCTCGTCCGACTTGACGCGGCCGAGCGCGACGAACTCGTCCCACGTGAAGCCGCACTGTGTGACGAGATGCCCGACGTTACGCTCGACGAGGCGGGCGTCGAACACCTCGTTTCCGGCCGGCACGGGCGTGTGGGTGGTGAACACGGTCGAAGCCCGCAGCCGCTGCAGGGCTGCGTCGCGCGGGAGCTGCGCCTCCTCGACGAGCTCGCGTAGCCGTTCGAGCTGGAGGAACGCCGAGTGGCCCTCGTTCATGTGGAAGACGGTCGGGTTGACTCCCATGCCCCGAAGCGTGCGCACGCCGCCGACGCCGAGCACGATCTCCTGTTGCAGGCGGTGCTGGCGGTCGCCGCCGTAGAGCTTGTCCGTGATCGTTCGCGCCCACTCGGGATTGCCGTCGACGTCGGTATCGAGCAGGTACAGCGGGATGCGCCCGACCTGGACGCGCCAGACCTGCACGCTGACCGGCACGAGCATGCCCGACTCGTCGGCGATCTCGACGACCGGCCGCACCTCCTCGAGGGTGAGGGGGAGCCGCTCCGGGTCGTTCTCCGGGTAGCGCTCGGTCTGCCAGTCGCTCGTGTCGAGCTGCTGCCGGAAGTAGCCCTCGCGGTAGAAGAGCCCGACGCCGACGAGCGGGACGCCGAGGTCCGAGGCCGACTTCAGATGGTCGCCCGCGAGCACGCCGAGCCCACCCGAGTAGATCGGCAGGCTCGCGTCGAGGCCGAACTCGCAGGAGAAGTAGGCGACGCAGAACCGGTCGTCCTCCTCCCGGCGCTGCCACCACGTGCGGCGATGCTCCTCCGCGTCGAACTCCTGAAGGACCCGCTCGACGCGCTCGAGGTACTCGGGTGTCGCGTGGGCCGCGAGCTCGTCGTCATTGAGCTCGGCGAGCAGGGCCGTCGGATTGTGGGCGAGCGCCGCGAACCGCTCGCCGCCGAGCTCCTCGAAGAGGGCGCGCGCTCCGGGCAGCCAGCTGAACCAGAGGTTTCCCGCGACCCTGCGTAGGGCCTCGCGCAGAGAGGCGGGACTATCGAACGCGTTCATGGGCGACGGGAACCTTCCAAAAAGACTGGACGACAGCGGCACCTTAGTGCACATGGCCGCTGCTAGCCTTCATGACCCGGAGAGCTTTGACAGGCAGCTTGGCGACCGGGTTACCAAACGCCTAAAGAGCCCGAGGGCGTGTCTCGCGCTCCCGGGGACTCAACGGGAGCAGGTGCAGTGTCGGATACGCGTCAACGACTCGAAGCAGTTCTCCGCGAGCGGATCGCCGTCCTCGACGGCTCCTGGGGCGTGCTCATTCAGCGGGAGCTCCGGGGAGAAGAGGCGTACCGGGGCGAGCGCTTCCGTGACCACTCGCACGACGTCGCCGGCGACCCGGACCTTCTGAACCTCACGCGCCCGGAGGTGGTCGGGCGGATCCACGACGACTACTTCGCGGCGGGGGCCGACATCGCCACGACGAACACGTTCACCGCGACGACGATCGGCCAGGCGGACTACGCCTTCGGGGCTGACGTCGTCCGCGACCTGAATCTGGAAGGTGCACGGCTCGCCCGCCGCGCGGCCGACGACTGGACCACGCGCACGCCGGACAAGCCGCGTTTCGTGGCGGGCGCGGTCGGCCCACTCAACGTCACGCTCTCCCTCTCGCCGAAGGTCGAGGACCCGGCCTACCGCGCGGTCACGTTCGAGCAGGTGCGCGACGCGTATGCACACCAGATGACCGCGCTGCGCGAGGGCGGCGTCGATCTGTTCCTGATCGAGACCGTGTTCGACTCGTTGAACGCGAAGGCCGCGATCGTCGCCGCGGGCGACGTCGCGCCGGACGTGCCGCTCTGGGTCTCGTTCACTGCGATCGACAAGAGCGGCCGGAACCTGTCCGGTCAGACGGTCGAGGCGTTCTGGGTCTCGGTCGAGCATGCGAACCCGCTGATCGTCGGCGTCAACTGCTCGCTCGGCGCAGCCGAGATGCGGCCCTTCGTCGAGGACATCGCCGGCATGGCGACGACGTGGGTGGCCTGCTACCCGAATGCCGGCCTGCCGAACGAGATGGGCCTGCACGACGAGCGGCCCGAGGATACGAGCCGGCTGCTCGGCGAGTTCGCCCACGAAGGGCTCGTCAACGTCGTCGGCGGCTGCTGCGGCACGACGCCCGACCACGTGCGCGCGATCGCCGCGGCGGTCGACGGCGCCGCGCCGCGCATGGTGCCCGAGAGACGCGGCGTCACCCGCTTCAGCGGCCTCGAGCCCTTCGCGATCACGCCGGAGACAAACTTCGTGATGATCGGCGAGCGCACGAACGTCACCGGGTCGGCGCGCTTCCGCAGGCTCATCGAAGGCGGTGTGTTTCAGGAGGCGCTCAATGTGGCGCTGGAGCAGGTGCGCGGCGGCGCGAACCTCCTCGACGTGAACATGGACGCGGACCTGCTCGACGGCGTCCAGGCGATGACGACGTTCCTCAACCTGCTCGCGACCGAGCCGGAGGTGGCGCGGCTGCCGATCATGGTCGACAGCTCACGCTGGTCGGTGCTCGAGGCGGGCCTCAAGTGTCTTCAGGGCAAGGGCGTCGTCAACTCGCTGTCGCTGAAGGAGGGGGAGGAGGCGTTCCTCGAGCAGGCCCGTACGGTCCGCCGATACGGCGCCGGTGTCGTCGTGATGGCCTTCGACGAGCAGGGCCAGGCAGACACCGTGGCGCGCAAGGTCTCCATCTGCGAGCGCGCGTACCGGTTGCTCGTCGACGAGATCGGCTTCCCCTCCGAGGACATCATCTTCGACCCGAACGTGCTCGCCGTCGCGACCGGGATCGAGGAGCACAACGGGTTCGCCAAGGCGTTCATCGAGGCGCTGCCGCTGATCAAGGAGCGGTGCCCCGGCGTCAAGACGAGCGGTGGCATCTCGAATCTCAGCTTCTCCTTCCGCGGCAACGACCACGTGCGCGAGGCGATGCACTCCGCGTTCCTGTACCACGCGATCCGGGCCGGGCTCGACATGGGCATCGTCAACGCCGGCCAGCTCGTGCTCTACGAGGACATCTCTCCGGAGCTCCTCGAGCTCGTGGAGGACGTGATCTGGAACCGGAGGCCGGACGGCACCGACAGGCTCCTGGAGTTCGCCGACCGCGTGAAGGGCGAGGGCACGCGGCGCGAGGTCGATCTCTCCTGGCGCGAGGCGCCGGTCGAGAAGCGTCTCGCGCACGCGCTCGTGCACGGGATCGTCGACTTCATCGAGGACGACGCGGAGGAGGCGCGACGGCAGTATGAGCGGCCGCTCGAGGTGATCGAGGGCCCGCTGATGGCCGGCATGCAGGTGGTCGGCGACCTGTTCGGCGCCGGCAAGATGTTCCTGCCTCAGGTCGTGAAGAGCGCGCGCGCGATGAAGCGCGCGGTCGCCTACCTCGAGCCGTTTATGGAGCAAGAGAAGGGGGTCGCGCGTGTGCAGGGCCGCGTCGTGCTCGCAACCGTGAAAGGCGACGTCCACGACATCGGCAAGAACATCGTCGGCGTTGTGCTCGGTTGCAACAACTACGAGGTGCACGACCTCGGCGTCATGGTGCCTGCGGACAAGGTCCTCGACAAGGCGGCGGAAATCGGCGCGGACGTCGTTGGCCTGTCGGGGCTGATCACGCCGTCGCTCGACCAGATGGTCGACGCCGCGCACGAGATGGAACGGCGCGGGCTGTCGCTGCCGCTGCTGATCGGCGGCGCGACGACGTCCCGGCAGCACACCGCCGTGAAGATCGCTCCGCAGTACTCGCAGCCCGTCGTGCACGTGCTCGACGCGTCGCGCGTCGTCGGAGTCGTCTCGGACCTGCTCGACCCCGTTCGGCGCGAGCAGCTCGCATCGGACAACCGCGATCTCCAGGATCGGCTGCGCGACCAGCACGCGGAGAAGGAACGCAAGCCCCTGCTGCCGGTCGCGGAGGCGCGCGAAAACCGGCATCGCGTCGAGTTCGAGGACATCGTCGCCCCTGCGTTCACCGGCGTGCGCTTCGCCGAGCCGTCGCTCGAGACGCTGCGCGAGTTCATCGACTGGCAGTTCTTCTTCTACGCCTGGGAGCTGAAGGGGAAGTTCCCGGCGATTCTCGAGCAGCCGGCGGCGCGGGACCTCTACGACGACGCGCTCGAGCTGCTCGGCGAGATCGTCTCCGGCCGGCTGCTCACCGCGCGCGGCGTCTACGGCTTCTGGCCGGCGTCGTCCGACGGCGACGATATCGTTGTCCACCGTGACAACACAATCCGTTTCGCGATGCTTCGCCAGCAGGCCGCCTACGGCGACTCGCGACCGAACCGGTCGCTTGCGGACTACGTCGCTCCGGCCGGCGACCATATCGGCGCGTTCGCGGTCACCGCCGGCATCGGCCTCGACGAGCTTTGCGCCCGGTTCGAGGCCGAGCACGACGACTACCGCTCGATCATCGCGAAGGCTCTCGCCGACCGCTTCGCCGAGGCGTTCGCCGAGTACCTACACGAGGTCGCCCGACGCGAGTGGTACGAGACCGGGTCGAAGCTCAAGCCCGAACAACTGATTGCGGAGCGCTTCCGCGGCATCCGCCCGGCGTTCGGGTATCCCGCCTGCCCGGACCACAGCGAGAAGCGAAAGCTTTTCGACCTGCTCGGTGCGGAGCACGCCGGCATCTCGCTGACCGAGTCATGCGCGATGCTTCCGGCCGCGAGCGTGAGCGGCATCTACCTCGGGCACCCCGCTGTCCGCTACTTCTCCGTGGGTCGGGTCGGCCGTGACCAGGTCGAGGACTACGCAGCACGGAAAGGGATGCCGCTCGACGAGGTCGAACGGTGGCTTCGGCCGAACCTCGGCTACGAGTCCGGGGCAGACGTGGCGCGAGTCCCGGCTTAGTGGACGTCAACTACGGGACCAGCGCTCCCTTCACGCTCGGCGTCGAGGAGGAGCTCCAACTCGTGAACGCGGATAGCTATGAGTTGACGTCGAGGTACGAGGAGGTGTTCGGCGAGGCGGAGCACAGCGACGAGCGCATCCGGCCGGAGCTGCTCCAGTCGACGGTCGAGGTCGCTACGAAGCCCGCTCGCACGGTCGCGGAGGCGATCGCCGAGGCGGGCGAGTTGCGCCGACGCGCTCGCGACGAGGCGGAGGCCCGCGGTGTGCGCGTGCTCTCGGCCGGCACGCATCCGTTCTCACGCTACGAGCACCAGGACGTGACCGACAAGCCGCGGTACGCCGACCTCGTCGAAGCGCTCCAATGGGCCGTCGAGCGGCAACTGATCTTCGGCCTGCACGTGCACGTCGGGCTCCCCTCGCCGGACGAGGCGATCGCGATCGCGAACGCGCTGCGAACGTGGCTTCCCGAGCTCCTCGCCGCGTCGGCGAACTCCCCGTTCTGGCACGGGCGCGATACCGGTCTCGCCTCGACCCGTTCGAAGGTGTTCGACACGATGCCGCGCAGCGGGCTGCCGCCGGCCTTCGCAAGCTTCGAGGAGTTCGAGCTGGTCGTCGACCGTGGGGTTCGTAGCGGCTCGTTCGAGGACTACACGTTCATCTGGTGGGATCTGCGGCCGCATCCGCGGCTCGGCACGATCGAGATCCGGATCTGCGACGCGCAGACGCGACTCGACAGCGTCGCCGCGCTCGTCGCGCTCACCCAGTCGCTCGTGGCGACGCTCGCAGAGCGTTATGAACGAAATGGTGCGCTCGAGATCCAGCCGGTGACGCTCGTAGCCGAGAACAAGTGGCGCGCGGTGCGGTCCGGGCTCGAAGCGACGCTCGTCGACCTCGCCCGCGACGAGGAACGCCCGGCCCGCGAGGCGGTCCTGGAGCTCGCCGAGCTCGCGGCGCCGGCGGCCAAGCGCCTCGGGTGCTCGGACGAGCTCGACCTGATCGAGCACCTGCTGGCGCGGGGGGACGGAGCCGCCGAGCAGCGGGCCGTCGCCGAGGAGAGCGGCGGCAGCCCGCTCGCGGTCGCCCAGTGGCTCGCCGACCGCACGACGGAAGCGCTCTAGGGGTTCCGGACGCTGCGCTAAGGTGGGCCGAGCGCCCGGGTGGCGCTCCTTTTTCTCTATGCGGACGACGCTGAAGAGAGGCATGGGTCGCGCTGCGGCCCTCAACGGCAACGGCCGCGCGGTGCTCCCGCCACCCGTGCTCGAGCCGATGCGGCGCTACCGGCAGCCGCCGCCGCCGACACGTTCGACCGCCCGGCTCATCGGCAAGGTCTTCGGCTGGATCATGCTCGCCCTGCTCGTCGTCGCGTCAGGGCTCGCGGGCGGGCTCTACCTGTACGGACACGAGTCGCTCAATGCGCTCGCTCCGCACACGGCGGGTGTCAAGATCGCGATCAAGAACCTCACGGAGGTCCCTCCGCCGACGGAGCCCGCGACCGCGCTCGTCGTCGGCTACGACCAGCGCGCGGGCAAGGAAGCGTTCGGAGCGAAGGACTCGCGATCGGACACGATCATGCTGTTGCGCGCCGACCCGCAGCTGGACACGCTTTCGATCCTCTCGTTCCCGCGCGACCTCGACGTGCCGATCTACTGCAAGGATCCGAATGTCGCCGTCACCACCGACCGCATCAACTCCGCGTGGTCGACCTGCGGGGTGGAGGGGACGCTCAACACCGTGCAGAAGCTCACGGGCGTCCCGGTCAACTACCTGATCACCGTCAACTTCCACGGCTTCAAGCTGCTCGTGAACAAGCTCGGCGGGGTCTACATGACGGTCGATCACCGTTACATCAATACGCGAAGCGGCCCGTACGGGTATGCGACGATCAATCTCCATCCCGGCTACCAGAAGCTCGACGGCCAGGAGGCGCTCGACTTCGTCCGCTTCCGCCACACCGACTCGGACGTCTACCGTCTCGCGCGGCAGCAGCTCTTCCTCGAAGCCCTCAAGGACCGCGTCGCGAGCGGGCTCTCGCTCACGGACATCCCGAAGTTGATCGGCGCGCTCAAGAACAACCTCGAGATCGGTAGAGGCGGTTCGAACGGCGCGCCGACGATGAGCGAGGTGCAGTCCTACGTGGGGCTCGGCTACCACCTCGAGCCGGGCCATCTCTTCCGGCTCAACATCGACAACCTGCAGGACTGCGGCTACCTCAACGCTCAGGTCTGCGCCCAGCCGAGCGACATCCAGGCCGCCGTCGAGACGTTCCTGCACCCGGACGTGACGTTGCCTGACCGCGCGAACCGCGTCGCCCTCGGGCGGAAGCCGCAGGCGCCGAAGGCACCCGACTTGAAGCCTGCGCAAGTGTCGACACTCGTCCTGAACGGAACGACGATCGCCGGCCTCGCGCGCGACACCTCGTACAAGCTCGCGGTCGCCGGATTCCACACCGTGCAACTGCCGGCGTCGATCCTGGGCGGGGCCAACGCGCCGACCGCGAGCTACTACTCGAACTACGTCTACTTCGACACGGTGCAGCCGAACGCCAAGCAGGCTGCCGAGCAGTTGAAGTTCGCGATGGGCTCGAACACGAAGCTCGCACCGCTGCCGCCCGAGATCGCGCCCTATGCGCAGGAATCCGGGAACCCGCTGACGGTCGTGGTCGTCGGCACCGCCTTCGGGGGCGAGCTCGTCAACCCTCAGGCGCACGTCGTCGAGCCGCCCACGCACGAGCCGCCGGCCGTGCGCTCGGACGGAGGCGTGACGCTCGGCGTACTGCGAGACGTGCCTGCAAGAGTTCCGTTCCCGGTGATGGCGCCGAGTGTGGTGCACAGCGCCTCGAGGCTCACGCAATACGAGCCCCTGCGCGTGTTCAAGCCGTACGCGCACAAGAAAGAGGTCGTACTCACGTACGTCACGGGGGCCGGGAACATCTACTGGCAGATCATCGAGACGAACTGGACGAGCGCCCCGATTCTTCGCAAGCCGACAGGCAAGGTGACGCTCAAGGGGCGCAAGTTCCTGCTCTTCACGAACGGCGGGCACATCCACATGGTCGTTCTGCGGCGGGGAGGCGCGAGCTACTGGGTGGTCAACACGCTGCGGGACGAGCTTTCCAACGAGACGATGCTCGCGATCGCCAAGGGGCTCCGGCCCACCGGGAAGTAACCTAGGCACGTGGCAAAGATCGGCATGTTCGGCGCCGGCTACGTCGGTCTCGTCACCGGCGCGTGCTTCGCCGATCTCGGCCACGAGGTCGTGATCCGCGACGTCGTTCCGGAGCGGATCGAGCGGCTTCAGGCGGGCGAGGTTCCGATCTACGAGCCCGGCCTCGAGCAGGTACTCGAGCGCAATGCGGAGCGGATCCGCTTCACGCTCGACGTCCGCGAGGCGGTCGAGGGCGCGGACTTCCTCTACATCGCCGTCGGCACGCCGCCGAGCGACTCGGGCGACGCCGACCTGCGCGCGGTCTGGTCGGTCATCGACGAGCTGCCGTCCGACATCGCGGGCCGGCCCGTCGTCGTGATGAAGAGCACCGTGCCCGTCGGCACCGGCGAGAACGTCCGCGCACGGCTCGATTCGCGCGGGCTCGCGAACGTCGGCTACGTCTCGAATCCCGAGTTCCTCGCCGAGGGGAGCGCGGTCGCCGACTTCATGCAGCCCGACCGGATCGTCGTCGGTGCCTTCGTCGACGCCGACGGCGACCGCGTCCTCGAGCTCCACCGCGGAATCGAGACGGAAGCGGTCCGCACCGACGTCCCCTCCGCCGAGCTCGTGAAGCTCGCCGCGAACGCGTTCCTCTCGACGCGCATCAGCTTCATCAACGAGATCGCGAACGTGTGCGAGCTCGTCGGCGCAGACGTCGTCGACGTCGCGCGCGGCGTCGGGCTCGACCATCGGCTCGGCCCGCACTTCCTTCGTGCCGGCATTGGCTTCGGCGGCTCGTGCCTGGTCGGGGACGAGACCGTTCTCGTTCGCCAGGCGGGGGAGTCGAGACTCGTGTCGCTCGAGCGGCTGTACGAGGAGGTCGAACCTGGCGACGAGCTCGAAGTGCTTGCGTGGCGTGCCGACGGCGACGGTCCCGAGTTTCTCGGGGTCGATGTTGTGACGCGGCGTGCGTACGTCGGCGACGTGCTCGAGGTCCGCACGAAGATGGGGCGTCGCGTCACGACCACGCCGGACCATCCGTTCGTCACGCGCGACGGGCTCAAGCTCGCTGAGGACTTGACGTTCGACGACTGGCTGCCGCTCGCACAGGGCTCGCCCGCACCCGACCGGCCCCGGGCGCGGCGACTGAACGTCGTCGGCGCGTTCGAGCGTGCTGGACTCGAGCCGGCGCAGGTCATCGTTCGTCCGCACCGCTCGGAGCTCGCTGCCGTCGACTCACACGGCGTGCAGGCCGCGATCGCCGAGCTGGGGCACCCGCGCGGGGCTGTTGCACGCTCCCACGACATTCGTCGCTCGGGCGCACTCCGGCTGCACGAGGCCGCAGTACTCGACATCGAGATCGAGGAGAGCTTCGTCGGCACCGCGAAGAACGGGACGTACGTACCCGCCAGCATCGTTGCCGGCGAGGCGTTCTGGCGCGTCGTCGGCTTGTACATCGCCGAGGGCCACGTCAACACTGAAGACTCGGGTCGCCGACGGCTCTGCTGGAGTTTCCACCCTACGGACGAGGACGATCTCGTTCACGAGGTCGCCGAGTTCTGGCGCGCGTCGGGTGTCAAGGCCACCGTTCGCCGGGGCCCCACGGCGACGGACGTGAGCGTCAGCTCGAGACTGCTGGCGGCATGGTGGACGGAGGTTCTCGGCCTCGGTGCGAACTGCTATGTGCAGCGGCTCCCAGATCTGATCTGGGACGAGCCGGAAGCACACAAGAGGGCCGCACTCGCCGGAATGTGGCTCGGTGACGGCTCGTGGTCGTACGTCGCCGGTGGTCCAAGCGTGATGCTCGAATACGGCACGGTCAGTCGCGAGCTGGCCGACGGCATGTTGCGCCTGCTGGGCGAGTTCGACATCGTCGCGCGGCTAAAGGTGGGGCGCACGGCCAAATCAACGTGCGACACGTACCGGCTCATCGTCTCCGGCGCCGACCAGGTGGAGCGGCTGCTCGACCTCGTCCCGGAGCCGAGTCGCGCACCGATCGTCGACTCGCTAGCACGGCAAGCGAAGCGGATCGCGCCGACCGGCTACCGGAAGGGCGATAACGCAGCGTGGCTGAGGGTGGTGTCGATCGAAAGGCGCTCGCTCGACGGCTACGTCTACTCGCTCGAGGTGCCCGACGCGCACACGTTCGTCACCACCGGCGGTCTAGTGGTTGATAATTGCTTTCCAAAAGACGTAACCGCGCTCAAGCAGCTCGCCGGCAACTCCGGCTACCAGTTCATGCTCCTGCACGCGGTGTGGGAGGTGAACGAGCTGCAGAAGAGGCGCGTCGTCCAGAAGCTGTTGAAGCACCTCGGGCCGCTTCGCGGCAAGACGATCGCACTGCTCGGCCTCGCGTTCAAGCCGAACACCGACGACATGCGCGAGGCGCCGAGCCGCGTGATCGCCTACCGCCTGCTGTCGGAAGGCGCGGAGGTGCGCGCCTGGGATCCAATCGCGCGCCCTGACGATCTCCCCGGGATCGAGCTCGCCGATACCGTGCTCGACGCGGTCCGCGGCGCCGACGCGGCCGTGATCGTCACCGAGTGGCCCGAGCTCGCCACGCTCGCCTCGGCAGAGGTGCGTGAGGCGATGGCGCGCCCGCTGATCGTCGACGGCCGGAACCTCCTCGACCCGGTCGCGACGCAGGCGGCGGGCTTCACCTATGAGGGCGTCGGCCGGCCCAGGCATGCGTCGCCGGCCGAGCCGCAAGCGTCACGCGACCCGGAGCTCCGGGTCTGATGGAGGCGCTCTTGCTCGCGGGCGGCAAGGCGGAGCGCCTCGGGGAGGCGGCGCAAGGACTGCCCAAGCCGCTCGTTCCCGTCGGCGGCTTTCCGCTCGCCGCGTACACGGTCTCGCGTCTCGCCGGCGCGGGTGTCACGCGCATCATCGTGGCCTGCCGCGCCGGCGACGAGGACACGTTCGTCAGTGCACTCGCCGGCCTCGACGCCGAGGTCGAGGCGGTGGGCGAGCCCGAGCCGCTCGGCCGCGGCGGCGGACTTCGACTCGCCGGCTCGCGCCGGCAAGAGGACGGACCCGTGCTCGCGCTGAACGGCGACGAGCTGCTCGACCTCGACTTTGCCGCCCTCGTCGAGGAGCACAACGCATCGGGGGCCGCCGCGACGGTCGTCGTCGCGCAGGTGCGCTCGCCGTTCGGCGTCGTCGCGCTGCAGGCCGACGGGACGATCACCGGCTTCCGCGAGGCGCCGTTGCTCGAGGACTGGGTCAACTCCGGCGTCTACGTCCTCGACGAGGAAGCGCTCGAGCGGCTGCCCGAGAAGGGCGACCATGAGCAGACCACCTTCCCGGAGCTCGCCGCCGAGGGGAAACTGCGGGGCTACTGCCACCGGGGCGTCTGGCTTACCGTGAACACCCCGAAGGACCTGCGCCGCGCGGAGGACTTCATGTCCGAGAATCCCGAGTGGCATCCTCGTCGGCGAGTGGGATGAGTATCGACTCGCCGAACCTCGGTGGCCTCGACCGCTGGGTCTTCGAGCCGCGCCGCGTCGACAAGCCGTGGGGCTGGGAGCTGATCTGGGCGGACACCGACCTCTACGTCGGGAAGATCCTCTTCGTCCGGGCCGGCCAGTCGCTGAGCCTCCAGTTCCACAACGAGAAGGACGAGAGCTGGTATGTCGAGAGCGGCCGCGCGAAGCTCGAGCTCGGCGAAGCGGGGCAGGCGATCCTCAGCACCGAGGTGATCGCCGAGGGGGCGTGCTTCCACTACCCGCCCGGAACCGTTCACCGCGTCACCGCGGTCGAGGACACGACGATCCTCGAGGTCTCGACGCCGCACCTCGACGACGTCGTCCGCCTCGAGGACCGGTACGGCAGAGCGGGGACGAGGGAGCCGTAACCCTTCTCGGGGCAACCTTGACATATCTCTGTTAAGCTTCGGCCGATGGACGGTCTGAAGGTGGGAGTGGCGGCACAGCGCACCGGCTGGTCCGCGCGCATGCTTCGCTACCTCGAGCGCCTCGGCCTCGTCGTCCCGCCCCGCACCTCTGCCGGCTACCGGGCCTACGGCCTCCGGGAGCTGAACCAGCTCCGGTCGCTCGCCGAGCTGCGACAGCGGCACGACATCGACATCTCCGACCTCGTCTTCGCTGCGAGGCTCAGGCGCGAGCCCGAGCTCCGCAGGGCCGTCGACGGCTGGCTCGCCGGCGCCGACGACCTCGCGTGGGTGGAGTGGGAGCAGCGAAAGCACGAGCGGCTGCTGGCCGCCTAACCGAAAGGGAGCATGGCTGTTACGAAGCGTTACGACGTCAAGGACCTTGCACTCGCAGCCGAGGGCAAGCGCCGAATCGAGTGGGCCGACCGGCAGATGCCGGTGCTGGCGGCGATCCGCGATCGGTTCACGGAGGAGCAGCCGCTGAGCGGCTACCGGGTCGCCGCGTGCCTGCACGTGACGACCGAGACCGCGAACCTGATGCGAACACTGAAGGCGGGCGGGGCGGACGTCGTCCTGTGCGCATCGAACCCGCTCTCGACCCAGGACGACGTCGCCGCATCGCTCGTCGAGGACTACGACATCTCGGTCTTCGCAATCAAGGGCGAGGACCACGACACGTACTACTCCCACATCGAGGCTGCGGTGGACCACAAGCCGCACGTCACGATGGACGACGGCGCCGACGTGATCGGCGTCCTCCACTCCGCCCGCCGCGAGCAGCTCGGCGACATCATCGCCGGCACCGAGGAGACGACGACCGGCGTCATCCGGCTGAAGGCGCTCGAGGCGGAGGGGAAGCTCGGCTTCCCGATCATCGCCGTCAACGAGGCGCAGACGAAGCACCTCTTCGACAACCGCTACGGCACCGGCCAGTCGACGATCGACGGCATCATCCGCGCGACGAACGTCCTGCTCGCCGGCAAGAAGTTCGTCGTCGCCGGCTACGGCTGGGTCGGGCGCGGCGTCGCCTCGCGGGCCCGCGGAATGGGCGCGCACGTGATCGTGACCGAGGTCGATCCGATGCGGGCGCTCGAGGCCGTCATGGACGGGTTCGAGGTGCTCACGATGGAGGCCGCCGCGCGCATAGGCGAGATCTTCTGCACGGCGACGGGCGACAAGAACGTGATCGCGCGCGAGCACTTCGAGGTGATGAAGGACGGCGCGATCCTCTCGAACACCGGGCACTTCAACGTCGAGATCGAGATCCCGGCGCTCCGTCAGCTCGCGTCCGAGACGCGCATGGCGCGCGAGTTCGTCGAGGAGTTCACGCTCGCCGACGGCCGCCGCCTCTACCTGCTCGCGGACGGCCGCCTGATCAACCTCTCGGCCGCCGAAGGGCACCCGGCGCTCGTGATGGACATGTCCTTCGCGAACCAGGCGCTCGGCGTCGAGTACGCGGCCCAGCACGCGGGCGAGCTCGAGCGGCGCGTCTACCCGGTCCCGTCGGCGATCGACAAGGAGATCGCCCGGCTGAAGCTCGCGACGATGGGCATCGACATCGACGTGCTCACCGAGGAGCAGGCGAAGTACCTGGCCTCGTGGGACGAGGGGACCTAGGGCCCCTCGAGGTGATGTGGCCTGGAGGACATTGCCTCGGGGGGCCCTAACCCCGGAACAGATCGTTCGGTTGGAGGAGGGCGACCCGCCCCGGGTCGTCCTCCTCGACCAGCGGCGCCTTCCCGACGAGGTGGTCGACCTCGAATGCCGCTCCGCCGCCGACGTGGCGGCTGCGATCGCGACGCTCGCGGTACGCGGCGCGCCGGCGATCGGCGTGGCGGCGGCGTACGGGCTCGCACTCGCGGCGCTTCGCGGCGAAGACCTCGCGGAGGCCGAACAGGTGCTCGCGGCATCCCGTCCGACGGCTGTGAACCTCTTCTGGGCGCTCGCGCGCATGCGCGACGATCCGACGCCGGAGCGGGCACGGGCGTTGCACCACGAAGAGGTCGACCGCTGCAGGCGGATGTCCGCCCATGCCGCCGAGCTCTTCGAGCCCGGGACACGCGCGCTGACGCACTGCAACGCCGGGGGCCTCGCAACGGGGGGTTACGGCTCGGCGATCGGGGCGCTTCGCGCGGCGTGGGAGCGTGGCCTGCTCGAGCGCGTGCTCGTCGACGAGACGCGCCCGCTCCTCCAGGGCTCCCGCCTGACTGCATGGGAGCTCGAGACCGTCGGGATCCCGCACGCCGTGATCGCGGACTCCGCCGCGGCTTCGATGATGGCGCGCGGCGAGGTCGACCTGATCGTCACCGGCGCCGACCGCATCGCCGCGAACGGCGACACTGCCAACAAGATCGGCACGTACGGGCTCGCCGTGCTCGCCGCGCACCACCGGATCCCGCTTTACGTCGTCGCACCGACCTCGACCGTCGATCTCGCGACGCCGACGGGCGGTGACGTCCCGATCGAGGAGCGCGACCCGACCGAGATCTCGGCGCGGTTTCCGGCGCGAAACCCCGCCTTCGACGTGACACCCGCAGCGCTCATCACGGCGATCGTCACCGAGGACGGCGTCAACCGGCCTCCCTACGCTCAGACACTGGCTCCGTGAAGGCGATCATCCTCGCGGCCGGCTACGCCACCCGGCTGTACCCGCTCACGAAGACGCTCGCGAAGCCGCTGCTTCCGGTCGGCGGCCGGCCGATGCTCGACTACCTGCTCGATCGGCTCCGTGAGGCGGATGCGATCGACGAGATCCACGTCGTCACGAACCACAAGTTCGCTGACGCGTTCGCCGACTGGGCGCGGACGCGCGACGTTCGCGTGCACGACGACGGCACCGCGAGCGAGGACGAACGTCTCGGCGCGATCGGAGACATTGCCTTCGTGATCGAGCAGGCCGGACTCGAGGATGAGGACCTGCTCGTTGTTGCGGGCGACAACCTCTTCGACTACAGCCTCGCCGACTACCTCCGCTGGTGGCGCGACAAGGGCGAGGCGAGCGCCGTCGTGCTCTACGACGTCGGCAGCCTCGAGCTCGTGAAGCAGTACAGCAGCGTCGAACTCGACGAGGCAGGACGCCTGCACTCGTTCGTCGAGAAACCCGAGGATCCGAGGTCCTCGCTCGTCGCGACAGCGTCGTACATCTACCACCGCGTCCACGCGCCGCTCATCCGGCGCTACCTCGAGGAGGGTAACGCGCCCGACCAGCCGGGCCGCTTCGTCGCCTGGCTCGTGCCGCGGGTGCCCGTCTACGGCTACACCGTCACGGGCGATTGGCGGGACATCGGAGACGCCAGCCAGTTGCTCGAGGCCGACAACCGGCTGCGCGGCCTCGCCGGGCTTCCCGCCCGAGACTCGTATGCCCTTGACTAGAGTGCCGCCCGTGGCAAGCACCGAGCTCCAGGCCGAAGACATCCGCTGGGACCTGACCGATCTCGCGCCGGACGCCGAGACGGCACGGTCGCAGTGGGCGGACCTCGTGGAGCGGGCCGAGGACTTTGCCTCCCGCTACCGCGGCACGATCGCCTCGCTCGACGCTCCTGGCATGCGCGCGATGCTCGACGAGGACGACGAGCTCGAGCAAGAGCTCTCGCGCCTCCAGGTCTACTCCTACCTGCGCCTCAGCATGGCGGCCGCCGAGGTCGAGGCGAACGATCTCGCGACGTTCTCGCGCGACCGTGGCGCCGAGGTCGAGAACGCTCTCGTCTTCCTGGGCCTCGAGTGGATTGCGGTCGACGACGACCGGGCCGAAGAGCTGCTCGAGTCGCCCGAGCTCGAGCCGTACGAGCACAAGCTGCGCGTCGAGCGGCAGGAGAAGCCGTACGTCCTGAGCGAGCTGGAGGAGCAGGCGCTGAACGCACGCCGGCCCACGGTCTCGGCCTGGCAGGCGCTCCACGACCGGCACGTCTCGACCCTCGAGGTGCCGTTCGACGCCGGGGAGGGCGAGCAGCCGCACACGATCAGCCAGCTCCTCTCCTACCTGTATCGCCCCGACCGCGACATCCGCCTGCGAGCGGTCACGTCGCTGTTCGAGGGCCTTGCTCCGCGCGCCGACGTGCTTGCGGCCGCCTACGACGCGCTGGTCGGCGACCGCCTCAGCACCGATCGCCTGCGCGGCTACGAAGATCCGATGCAGCCCACGAACATGAGCAACGAGCTCGACGGAGAGACCGTCGAGGCGATGATGACCGCGATAGAGGAGGCGTACCCGATCGCACGCAAGTGGTTCGTGGCGAAGGCGCGGCTGCTCGGACTCGAGAAGCTCGAGCTCGCCGACCAGTACGCGCCGATCGGCGAGGCCCGGCAGTTCTCGTGGAACGAGGCGGTCGAGATCGTCGACTCCTCGTTCGCCCGCTTCTCGCCGCGGCTCGCGGAGATCTTCCGTTCGTGTCTCGAAGCCGGCCACGTCGACGTTCTCCCGCGCGCCGGAAAAGCCGCGGGTGCGTACTGCACGTCGGTGTCGAAGACGATCCTGCCGTACGTCCTGATGAACTACACCGAGCGGCTGCGCGACGTGAGCACGCTCGCGCACGAGTTCGGTCATGCGACGCACAACGTGCTCTCGCTCGAGCAGCAGACCTGGCGCTCGCACCGGACAGGGATTCCGATGGCGGAGGTGCCGTCGACGTTCGCGCAGGCGCTCGCGGACGACTTCCTGCTCGAGAACGAGGCCGACCCCGCCACGCGCGCCGCGCTCGCGGCCGACCGGCTCGAGAACGCCTTCGCAGCGATCTACCGGCAGACGGTGCTCGCGCGCTTCGAGCAGCGGGCGTACGCGCTACGTTCGGAGGGCCGGTCGCTCGCCGTCGAGCGGCTGAACGAGATCTGGGCCGAGGAGAACGGCAAGTATTACGGCGACGCGCTCGTGATGCCGGAGGGCTACGCGTACGGGTGGTCGTACATCCCGCACTTCATCCACGTCCGCTTCTACACGTACGCGTACTCGTTCGCGCAGCTCGTCGCACTGCTCCTGTACCGGCGCTATCGCCAGGATGCCGAGTCGTTCGCGCCGAAATACCTCGAGCTGCTCGCGGCCGGCGGCGCCGCATCGCCGGCCGACCTCGTCGAGCCGTTCGGGCTCGATCTCCACTCGGTCGAGACGTGGCGTGAGGCTTTCGTAGAGCTCGACGCGCTCCGCGAAGAGGCCGACACGCTCTCGACGCAGGCCGCGGGCTAACCCTCTCCAGAGCTGCGACGGACCCGTGACGGGTCGCGGCGTAGCGTCGGTGACGTGCTCGAGCTGCTCCTCCCGCAGCGCTGCCTCGTCTGCGGAACCGGCGGGACGCAGCTCTGCCCGGCGTGCCGCGCGCGGCTACCGCCGATGCAGCCGCCCCTCTGCGAGCGCTGCGGCGCGCCTACTGCGTGGCCGGTGAAGCGCTGCCGCGAGTGCGCCGGCCGGCGCCTCGCGTTCGAGACCGCCCAGGCTGCGGCCCCTTACGAGGCGGGCGTCGTGTTGCTCGTCGCAGCCTGGAAGGAGCACGGGCTCCGGCGCCTCGCCGACGATGCAGGGGCGCTCGTCGCCGAGCGAGTGCCCCAGCCGGTGGCGGACACGCTGACGTTCGTTCCGCCCGATCCGGAGCGGCGGCTCGTGCGCGGCTACAACCCGGCGCTACGGCTCGCCGAGACCCTCGGGAGACGCTGGGAGCTGCCTTGCGAGCAGTTGCTCGTGCGGACAGGGCCGTCTCGCCGCCAGCGTGGGCTGCCGCTCGCGGAGCGGCGGCGGAATGTTCGTTCGGCCTTCGCCTCGGCGCACGCTCGCGGTACCGTGATCCTCGTCGACGACGTCTATACGAGCGGAGCCACGGCAAACGCCGCCGCCGCGGCGCTTCGCGCCGGTGGGGCCCGCCGCGTGGACATCGTGACCTTCGCCCGCACCGTACGGTCCTCGCGAGTAGGGTTAGAGCGAAGGCGATAGCCGACCTGAGGAGGCGCTATGCAGCTTCAAGTCAAGGGCAAGAACCTCGAGGTGAGCGACTCGATCCGAAGCTATGCGGAGCGAAAGCTGGCCAAGCTCGAGCGGCAGCTGCACGACGGGACGCGCGTCGAGATCGAGCTCGCGGTCGAGAAGAACCCGTCCGTCGCCGACAACCAGGTTGCCGAGGCGACCGTCTGGCTGAAAGGGCACACGCTGCGCGTACGCCAGGCGACGCGCGACATGAAGGCCTCGATCGACGAGCTCGCTGAGAAGCTGCTGCGCCAGGTGCACGAGGAGCGCGACAAGAAGGTGCGCCGCCGCAAGATCGACAAGCACGCACTCGACGCGGACGGCACCGCACCGGACTTCTAGACTTCCGGGCGTGGGCTTCTTCCGGCGGCGCGAGCCGCTCCACGAACGGCTCGCGCGCGAGGGCGGGCTCACGCCCAGGCCGGAGCCGGCGCCGCGGCCGCTGTGGCAGGAGCCGGGAATCACCGGCCACTTCCGTCCGCGTGCCGCGGACACGGTCGTCACGGTGGACGCGCCGGACATCGGTGCGGACACGGTGCGCTTCGTGTCGCTCCCCGACGGCTCGCTCCTCGTCGAAGAGGGGCCCGACGACGCCCTCGACGTGCTGGCCCAGGCGGTTGAGCAGGAGCTGCGCCCGCCGTATCGCGCGCGCGGCGTCCGGCACGACGAGTCGCTCTGGGGCGTCGAGGCGAGCCGGATCGAGGTCCTGGAGCTTCCGGACGCGCCCGGCGGCGATACGCTCGACCTCGTCCGAACGGCCGACGGCACGGTCGAGCTGGCCGTCGACGGGCAGCAGATCTTCGGAACGCTCCCGGCCCTCGAGCGGCGGGGAGAGCGCGAGGGGCCCCAGTACGCGATCCACGCGGAGCGCCTCGAAGGCGACCTTTGGGAGATCCGGGTAGCCGCCCTTTAAGCGCTTGACACGCGGCGAAGTGCTGAGCCGCAACGAGCCATCCCCGCGTGCCAAGCGCCCGGTACCCTGTCCTCCGTATGGCCCAGCAGCTTGGCTCCTTCGAGAAGGTTCTCCGCGTCGGTGAAGGCCGGCGCCTCAAGCGACTCGCCGAGCAGGCGAAGTACATCACGACGCTCGAGCCCGACTTCGAGAAGCTGTCCGACGAGCAGCTCGCCGCGAAGACCGCCGAATTCAAGCAGCGCGTCGAGAACGGCGAGCACCTCGACGACATCCTCTTCGAGGGCTTCGCTGCTGTCCGGGAGGCGTTCAAGCGCACGATCGGGGTCCGCCTCTTCGACGTCCAGCTGATGGGCGGCATCGTCCTTCACGAGGGCGACATCGCGGAGATGAAGACCGGTGAGGGCAAGACCTTCGTCGCGACGCAGGCGCTCTATCTGAACGCGCTCGCAGGAGGCGGCACGCACCTCGTGACCGTGAACGACTATCTCGCCAAGCGCGACCAGGAGTGGACGGAGCCCGTCTTCAACCTGCTCGGCATGCGGACCGCCCACATCGAGAACATGATGCCGTTCGGCCCCCGCAAGGAGGCCTACGACTCGGACGTGACGTACGGGACAAACTCGGAGTTCGGCTTCGACTACCTGCGTGACAACATGTCCGTCTCGCTCGACGGCGTCGTGCAGCGTGGGCACCCGTTCGCGATCGTGGACGAGGTCGACTCGATCCTCGTCGACGAGGCTCGGACGCCGCTGATCATCTCCGGCGAGCCGGAGACCGCCGCGCAGATCTACTACGACTTCGCGCGCGTCGCGAAGCAGCTGATCCCGTATCAGTCTCACCCGGGCGATCCGAAGGGCGCCGCCGAGGCCGCGGGCGCCGACTACGAATACGACGAGAAACACAAGACGGTCGCCATCACCGAGCAGGGCATCGCCAAGATCGAGCGAGCGCTGCGGATCGAGAGTCTCTACGCACCGCAGAACTCGCAGCTCGTCAACCACGCCGTGCAGGCGCTCAAGGCCGAATCGCTCTACAACGGCGACGTCGAATACGTGATTCAGGACGGCGAGGTGAAGATCGTCGACGAGTTCACCGGCCGGATCATGGAGGGGCGCCGCTGGAGCGAAGGGCTCCATCAGGCGGTCGAGGCGAAGGAAGGCGTCCGCATCCAGGAGGAGCACCTCACGCTCGCGACGATCACGCTTCAGAACTACTTCCGTCTCTACAAGAAGCTCGGCGGCATGACCGGTACGGCGAAGACCGAGGAGAAGGAGTTCGTCGAGATCTACAACCTCGGCGTCGTCGAGATCCCGACGAACGTGCCGGTCGCGCGCATCGACGGGCAGGATCAGGTCTTCAAGTCGAAGGAAGGCAAGTTCGCGGCCGTCGCGCGCGACATCAAGGAGCGCAGCGACAATGGGCAGCCGGTGCTCGTCGGCACGATCGCCGTCGAGACGTCGGAGTACCTCTCGCAGCTGCTCACGCGGCAGGGGGTCAAGCACAACGTCCTGAACGCGAAGGAGCACGCGCGGGAGGCGGAGATCATCAAGGACGCGGGCCAAGTCGGCGCGGTCACGATCGCTACGAACATGGCGGGCCGCGGCGTCGATATCAAGCTCGCCGAAGGAGTGCGCGAGCTCGGCGGCCTGTACGTGCTCGGCACCGAGCGCCACGAGTCGCGGCGCATCGACAACCAGCTGCGCGGCCGCTCCGGCCGCCAGGGCGATCCCGGCGAGACGCGGTTCTACCTCTCCGGCGAGGACGATCTCGTGCGCCTGTTCGCCGGCGACCGGATCAAGGGGATCATGGAGCGCTTCAAGATCCCGGATGACCAGCCGATGGAGGCGAAGATCCTCAGCCGGCAGATCGAGGGCGCGCAGAAGAAGGTCGAGGAGCAGAACTTCGTGATGCGCAAGAACGTCCTCAAGTACGACGACGTGATGAACCGCCACCGCGGCCGGATCTACGAGCAGCGCAACCAGGTGCTCGCCGGCGAGGACATGTCGGAGCAGGTGACGCTCTGGATCGACGAGGTCATCGAGAACGTCGTCCACAACTTCACGCAGGAGGAGTACGCGGAGGATTGGGACCTCGACGGGCTCGTGAACGCGATGGATTCGCTCTACAAGCAGCCGAAGGACGAGCCGATCACCGCGCAGGAGCTTCGTGAGGACATCGCCGACCTCAGCCGGGAAGGGCTGATCGAGGATTTCCAGGAGGAGGCGCGCGAGATCTACGCGGCGAAGGAGGAGGAGTTCGGTTCAGAGCTGATGCGTGAGCTCGAGCGGTTCGTGATCCTCCAGGTCGTCGATGTCCGCTGGCGCGAGCATCTCGAGAACATGGACTACCTGCGCGAGGGCGTGCATCTGCGCTCGATGGCACAGAAGGATCCGCTCGTCGAGTACACGGCCGAGGGCGAGCGCATGTTCACCGATCTCGGCGCGGCAATCCGCAGCGAGGTCGTGCTGCACCTCTTCCATGCGGAGCTCGCGCCGGAGGAGGCGCAGCAGCTGACGCAGACGCAGACCACGAACGGCAATCTCCAGTACGAGCACGAGATCACCGCGGGCGCGGAGGCGATTGCGGCCGCAGGCGGAGGGGAGGCGGTCGCCGCGGGCGTCCCGTCCGCGACCGGCGTGCTCCAGCAGGCGGTGCAGGCTTCGCCGCACGGGAAGATCGGCCGCAACGACCCGTGCTGGTGCGGCAGCGGCAAGAAGTTCAAGAAGTGCCACGGCGCTTGAACCGCTGAAGAAGCTTCGCTTCTTCAGCGGGGTTGGCACGCGTGACGCTGCCGCTCGCTGGCTACGGCGAGAGCGCGGTCTCGCCTTCGCCGTCGTGCTCGCGGCGTCCCAAGAACGCATGTCGTGAGCCAACATGCCCCGCGTGACGAAACCGTCAAATCCCCTGCTTGCGAGCCTACGGCGGGGGCCAGGCCCTGTGACGGAAGCGTCACGACCCGGACGCGGTACCATCCGCCTCCGCATGGCCGAACAGGAACAACTCTCGCTTCAGGAGCAGCTCGAAGGAATCGGGGCCCAGCTGGACTGGGTCCGTGGTTACCTTTGACCCGGATCGGCTGAGGGAACGGCAGGTTGAGCTCGAAGCAGAGCTCGGGCAGCCGGGATTCTGGGACGACCAGCAGCGCGCTGCCGCCGTCAGCTCCGAGCACGCGCGCGTCGCAAAACGCCTCGAGCGCTACGACCGGCTCTCGCGCGAGTACGAGGACGCGAAAGAGCTGCTCGAGCTCGACGAGGGTCTCGCCGACGACGTCGAGGCGAGCATCGTCCCGCTCCGCCGCGAGCTCGAGCGCCTGCAGGAGGACGCGCTCTTCTCCGGCGAGTACGACGCCGGCGACGCCGTCGTCACGATCCAGGCCGACGCGGGCGGCACGGACGCGCAGGACTGGGCCGAGATCCTGCTGCGCATGTACCTGCGCTGGGCGGCCGATCGCGGCTTCCAGACCGCGATCCTCGAGACGAGCCCGGGGGAGGAGTACGGGATCAAGTCGGCGACGTTCACCGTGAAGGGCGACAACGCATACGGGATCCTCAAGGCCGAGCGCGGCAAGCATCGGCTCGTGCGCCTGTCGCCTTTCGACCAGGCGCACCGCCGGCACACGAGCTTCGGACAGGTCATCGTCGCGCCGCTGCTCGACGAGGCGGCGGACATCGTCATCGACGACGACGACATCCGGATCGACACATTCCGCTCTTCCGGCGCCGGCGGTCAGCACGTGAACAAGACGGACTCCGCGGTGCGCATCACGCATCTCCCCTCGAACATCGTCGTCTCGGTGCAGAACGAACGGAGCCAGACGGCGAACAAGGACACCGCGATGAAGATCCTCCGCTCGCGGCTCGCGGAGAAGGCCGTCGAGGAGCGCGAGGCGGAGCTCGCCCGCGAGCGCGGCGGCGTGAACATGGGCTTCGGCGGCAGCGCCGTCCGCAGCTACGTGCTCCACCCGTACCAGCTCGTGAAGGACCACCGCACGGATTACGAGATGGGAAACACCCAGGGCGTCCTCGACGGCGACCTGGACGGCTTCATCCGCGCGTATCTCCTGCAAGCGGCAGGAAACGGGAGCTAGGCCGCCGAAGGGTCAGCTAGGATGGGGGCCGCCGCCAACTGACCGGCGCGGGGCCACTTGCCCGCCGACGCTGCGCCACCGGTACAGGACGTTGACAGACCTGCAGATAGAACCCGCGGAGCAACTGGCCGAGACCCCCGTACGTACGGCGGTGCCTGGACCGGGGACGATGATCGTCTTCGAGCAGGTTCGCAAGGTCTACGAGCCCGACGTCACCGCGCTGCAGGACGTTTCCTTCGTGATCGACAAGGGCGAATTCGTCTTCATCGTCGGCGCCTCCGGATCCGGCAAGTCGACGCTCATCAAGCTGCTCTTGAAGGAGATCGACCCGACAGCGGGGCGGATCTTCGTCGGCGGCCGCGACCTGACGCGCCTCAAGCACAGCAAGGTTCCTCTGCTCCGCCGGAACGTCGGCTGCGTCTTCCAGGACTTCAAGCTGCTGCCGAGTCGCACCGCTGCCGAGAACGTCGCCTACGCGCTCAAGGTGCAGGGTGAAGGCCGTACGTCGATCCGCCGCAAGGTGCCCGAGGTGATGAACATGGTGGGCCTCGCGCACCGCATGAACAACTATCCAGACGAGCTCTCGGGGGGCGAGCAGCAGCGCGTATCGATTGCGCGCGCCGTCGTCAACCATCCGCCGCTCCTCGTCTGCGACGAGCCGACGGGCAACCTCGATCCTGACACGTCGGTCGGGATCATGCAGTTGCTCTACCGGATCAACCGCGCCGGCACGACGATCCTGATGGTGACCCACGACCGCGAGATGGTCGACAAGATGCGCAAGCGCGTCATCGCCCTCGAGGAAGGACGCCTCGCGCGCGACGAGCGGCGCGGCGGCTACGCGTCCGAATGACCGCGCGCGTTCGACTGCTCTTCTCCGAGGCGTGGTCGTCGATCACCTCGAGCATCTCGACGACGTTCGCCGCGATCATCACCGTCTTGATCTCGATGTTCCTCCTCGGGCTGCTCATCGCGCTCGGCACCTGGCTTCTTTCGTACAGCGACCACGTGAAGAAGGGCGTGCTCGTCAAGGTCTACTTCGCGACGGCCGCGACCGACGCGCAGGAAGCCACGGTGGGACAGCGGCTGCAGCGCGACCCGCGCGTGCAAAACGCGACCTACATCTCCAAGGAACGCGCATTCGCGGACGAGCAGAAGAAGTACCCGTCGCTCTACAAGAACGTCCCGTCCAATCCGTTGCCTGACTCGTGGGTCGTGAAGCCCAAGCAGGCGGAGGACGCTCCCCTGATCGGCAAGGAGATTCAGCGTGACCTTTCCCGACACGGCGCGGAGTCCGTTCGCTGGCCTGCGGTGAACGACGTCAAGTGGGGGGATCAGACGACGAAGCGCGTCCTGACCGTGGCGAAGTGGATATCCGTCGTCTTTCTCGTCGCGATCGTGCTCCTCGTCACGGCGTCGACGCTCCTGATCGCGAATACGATCCGGCTGTCGATCTTCGCCCGTAGGCGCGAGATCGAGGTCATGAAGCTCGTCGGCGCGACGAACTGGTTCGTTCGCGGCCCGTTCATGCTCGAAGGGCTTCTGCAGGGCCTCGGGGGCTCCATCCTCGCGGTGATCCTGCTCGTGCTGGGCAAGGAGGTCGCGCTGCCCGCGATCCTGCCGCACCTCCACGGAGGCTCCGACGTGCATCCGCTGCCGTTCGCGCTGAACGCGCTCGCGCTACTTGCCGCCGGGCTCCTGCTCGGTGCCGCCGGCTCCGGCCTGACGCTCCGCCGCTTCCTGCAAGTCTGACGGCCGGATGCACTAGCGATCCGCGCCGCCTGGCTCTATGCTCGGCGCGATCCAGATGCGGCGCACCCTGATCCTGCTGGCAGCCGGGCTTGTGCTCGCCGGGCCCTTCTTCCTGGGCTACAGGCTCTCTGAGGGAAGCCGTGCCACGACGCCCGTCGCTGTCTCGAGTCTCGTCGACGAGGTGCGGAACGCGCTCGCCGCCCGGTACTACCGACCGGTGCCGCCCGCCGTGCTGAAGCTCGGCTCGGTCGACGAGATCATCTCGGCCCTCGGCGATCCCTACACCGCGTATCTCGCGCCTCCGGACTACAAGCTCGTCCGCCAGGAGACGGCGTCGTCGTACACGGGCATCGGCCTGAGCGTGCTCCCCTCGCCGCACGGCTTCGCCGTCGTCGCGCTCCGGCCGGGCCCGGCTCAGCGGGCCGGGATTCGCGTCGGGGACACGATCGTGCGAATCGGCGGCGCCTCGACGAGGAATCAGAGCATGGCCTACGCGCTGTCGCGGATCCTCGGACCACGCGGCACGACGGTCCACCTGGAGCTCACCCGCGGCGGCCACCGGCTCGACCTGCGGATTCGCCGCGACGTCATCAAGACACCCTCCGTCCATGCAAGGCTTCTGTCGTACGCGGGGCGGCGCTGGGGCCACGTGCGCCTGAGCAGCTTCCGCGTCGGCGCCGCCGTCGTGCTCGGGCGCGAGCTGCGCAAGCTCGAGCGGCACGGCGCTCAGGGCTTCGTGCTCGACCTGCGTCAGAACCCGGGCGGCCTGCTCGACCAGGCGGTCGCCATCTCGTCGCTCTTCCTCGATCGCGGTGTCGTCGTCTCGCTCGTCGGCCAGCACGAGCCGCACGAGGTCTTCCGAGCAGTCGGCGGTGTCGCGACGCGACTTCCGGTCGTCGTGCTCGTCGACCGCTACAGCGCGAGCTCCGCCGAGATCGTCGCCGCGGCCCTCCGCGACCACCACCGTGCGACGGTGGTCGGCGAGCGGACGTTCGGCAAGGCGCTCGTGCAGTCGATCGACCCGCTCGACAACGGAGCGGCGCTCGAGCTGACGATCGCCCGCTACTACACGCCGTCGGGGGCCGACATCTCGAACGTCGGCGTGGCACCGCAGATCCGCGCGCACGACGACCGCCGCACGCCCGAGGACGAGGCACTCGCGACCGCACTGAAGGTCCTCGCCCGTCCGGCGAGCTAAGCCGGGTCCATCGGCATCCAGCAGCGCGTTCTCCCCCGTAGGCGCGCCGGTACCGTGGCCCCGTGGCCCAGCACAGACGCCAGAAACGCCCGAGCCGCAGCCAGCGTCACCAGCGCCGGCCGCAGCCCCCGAGGGGCAAGTCCGTTGCGGACCTGACCGTCCGCCTGCCCGAGCGCACCTCCGAGCCCGAGACGGTGATCGCGCACCTCGGCCCCACGAACTCGGGCAAGACCCACGACGCGCTGCGTTTCCTCGTCGAGAACGGGCGCGGCGTCTACGCGGCGCCGCTGCGGATGCTCGCCCAGGAGGCCCACCGGCGGCTGGCGGCGGAAATCGGGGAGGAACTGGTCGGGCTCGTGACGGGCGAGGAGCGCGTGAATCCGGACGCGCCGATCGTCTGCTGCACGGCGGAAATGGCGCCGATGCACGGCGAGACCCTCGTGCTCGACGAGGTGCAGTGGGCAGAGGACGAGGAGCGCGGCTCGGCGTGGACGCGCCTGATGCTCGGCGGCGAGTACCGGCACATCCTCCTGCTCGGGGCTGTCGAGGCGCTCCCGCTCGTCCGACATGCGTTCCCGCAGGTCGAGTTGCGCTTCTTCGAGCGCAAGGCGCCGCTCGACTGGATCGGCAAGCGCGGGATCCGAGGCCTCGGCCCGGGAACGGTCGTCGTCGCCTTCAGCCGCCGCGCCGTGATCGGGCTCGCGGGTGAGTTGAACCAGATGCATCCGGGCAAGGTCGCCGTGCTGTACGGAGCGATGCCGCTCGCGTCGCGGCGCGAGGAGATCGACCGCTTCATCTCCGGCTCCGCCGAGGTGTGCGCCGCGACCGACGTCCTCGGGCACGGGGTCAATCTCCCGTGCGAGACCCTGCTCTTCGCCGAGACCGACAAGTTCGACGGCCGTGAGCGTCGCGACCTCGAGCCTTGGGAGATCGCGCAGATCGCGGGTCGAGCCGGCCGCTTCGGGTTTCACGAGCGCGGCAGCGTCGGTGTCCTGACCGGTGTGCCGTGGGCGCATCCGGAGCCCTCGCTCGTCGAGGAGGCGCTGACGCCCCACGTGCAGATCGAGGACGGCCAGTACGGATACCGGGTCGTCGACACGGGTCGGCTGCGGCCGCAGCTCGCCGACCTGAACATCGCACGCGTCGACGAGATCGAGCCCGCATTGCACGCGTGGCGTCAGGCCGCGCTGCGCTACTGGAGCATCGACGGCTGGCTCACCGTCGAGTCGATCCAGCCGCTGCTCGCGCGCCTCGACGCGGTGCGCGAAGCGCTGCACCACGCCCGGCGGCGACTCGAGCTCTCCGACGTCTGGAAGCTCATGCAGGCGCCGATCGACGAGGACGGGCTCGACCTGCTCGGGACACTCGCGTGCGCGGTCGCCGGCGACACCCCGCAGCGGACGGTCATCCAGTGGATCCTCGACCCGCAACGGCTGCGCTCGGCGAGCCTCACGGAGGCGGAGCAGGCAGCTCGCGAAGCCTCGATCCTGCGCTGGTTCGCGCTGCAGTATCCGGGCGTCGCCGGGGTCACAATCGAGAAGGCGGCTGCGCTCGAGGAAATCGCCGCCGCGCGCGTCGTCCAGGAGCTGCGGGCGGAGATCGACGCTCCGACGATCGGTCGCTGCCGTGCCTGCGGCTCGCGCACGGCACCGTGGGCGACGCTGTGCGACCGCTGCTTCATGGCGCGGGGCTACAAAGACCGTCGCTAGTACAGGACGAGCTGCGTACAGCGGAAGAGCGCCATCGGGCGGCCGTCCGGGGCGTTCACCGTCGCATCCCAGAGCTGAGTCGTACGTCCGCCGTGCACGAGTCGCGCCTCGCAGGTGATCGTGCCCTGTTGTGCGCTCCGGACGAAGTTCGTCTTGAGCTCGATCGTCGTGAACCCGATTCCGCCCTCGGGAAGGCTGAGGATGCACCCGTAGCCGCAGGAGGTGTCGGCGAGGCCGACGATCGCAGCCGCGTGGAGGAAGCCGTTCGGGGCCATGAGCTCGTCGCGCAGCGGCATGTGCGCGTGGACGACGCCATCGAGCAGCGAGTCGACCTCGACGCCGATCAGACCTGGAAAGAGCCCGTCGCCGGCCGCTTTCAGCTGGTCGAGCGTGAGCTCCATTCGCTCGACCCTACACTTCGGCCCGATGGCGAAGCCGCAGGGAGAGAAGCTGATCGTCGACAACCGGCGAGCCCGGCACGACTACCACCTCACCGACAAGGTCGAGGCGGGCCTCGTGCTGGCCGGGACCGAGGTGAAGGCCCTGCGCGACGGCAAGTCGACGCTGCAGCAGGCGTACGCGGAGATCCGCGACGGCGAGGCATGGCTCGTCGGTCTCCACATTCCCGAGTACGGGCAGGGCAACCGTGCGAACCACGAACCCGACCGGCCGCGGAAGCTGCTCATGCACCGCCGCGAGATCGACCGCCTGTACGCCCAGGTGCGCGAGAAGGGCTTCACGCTCGTGCCGACCCGTCTCTACTTCAAGGACGGCCGGGTGAAGGCCGAGATCGCGCTCGCGCGCGGCAAGGAGCTTCGCGACAAGCGGCGCTCGATCGCCGACCGCGACTCCAAGCGCCAGCTCGAGCGCGAGCTCAAGGCTCGGCGCTAGGCGTTATGCTCGCCCCGAGGCGGCCGCTGCGCCGCCACGGGTCCGAAAGGAGGCGGCGGTGAGGAACGTGTCCCTCACGGTCAACGACGTCCCGTACGAGCTCGAGCTCGAACCGCGCGAGTTGCTCGTCTACGTCCTGCGCGAGCGCCTTGGGCTGAACGGGACCGTCGTCGGCTGCGACACCTCGTCGTGCGGTGCATGCACGGTGCTGCTCGACGGCGAGTCGGTGAAGTCCTGCACCGTCCTCGGCGTCCAGGCCGACGGCGGGGCGATCACGACGATCGAAGGGCTGGCCGAGAACGGCTCGCTCCATCCGCTGCAGGAGTCGTTCCACCGGCACCATGCGCTCCAATGCGGCTACTGCACGAGCGGGATGGTGCTCGCCGCCGCGAGCCTGCTCGCAGAGAACCCGAGCCCGACCGGGGACGAGATCCGGCACGCGCTCGAGGGGAACATCTGTCGCTGCACCGGGTACCAGAACATCGTCGACGCGATCGAGGCGGTGGCGCGATGAGCGCTCCCGCAGAGGTCGAAGTCGGCCGCATCGTCGGCGCGCCCGTCGATCGCAAGGAGGACAAGAAGCTTCTCCAGGGACAGGCGGAGTGGGTGGACAACATGCGCCTGCCCGGAATGGTGTTCCTCGGCGTCGTGCGCAGCCCGTATGCAAATGCACGGATCACGAAGGTGAACATCGATCCGGCTCTCGCACATGCCGGTGTCGTCGCGGCGTGGTCCGGCGCCGACATCGCTGACGAGTGGCAGGGTTCGCTTCCGTGCGCGTGGATCCCGACCGAGGACACGAACGCACCCGAGCACAAGCCGGTCGCGGTCGACAAGGCGCGCTACGTCGGCGACGCGGTTGCCGTGATCGCGGCGACGAGCCGCGGCGCCGCCGAGGACGCGGCGGAGCTCGTCGAGGTGGAGTACGAGCCGCTGCCGGCCGTCGTCGATGTCGAGGCGGCGCTCGGAGACGGCGCGCCGCTCGTGCACGAGGAGTTCGGCACGAACGAGTGCTACACGTGGAAGTTGGACGCCGGCGATGTCGACCGGCTGTTCGCCGAAGCTGACGTCACGGTCACGGAGCGGTATCGCCAGAACCGGCTGATCCCGAACGCGATCGAGCCGCGCGCGGTGTTCGTCACGCCGATTCCGGCGACCGGCGAGTTCACGCTCTGGTCGACGACGCAGGTTCCGCACATCGCGCGCGTCACCCTGAGCGGCGTCACCGGCATCCCCGAGACAAAGCTGCGCGTGATCGCGCCCGACGTCGGCGGCGGCTTCGGTTCGAAGCTGAACATCTACGCGGAGGAGGCGCTCGCGCTCGCAATCGCGCGCCGGCTCGGACGCGCGGTAAAGTGGACGGAAACCCGCAGTGAGGGCTACGTCTCGACGATCCACGGCCGCGACGTGATTCAGGAGATCGCCCTGGCGGCGACCGCGGACGGGAAGATCACCGCAGTCCGCGTGAAGCTGACCGCCGGCATGGGCGCGTACCTCCAGCTCGTGACGCCCGGGATTCCGCTCCTCGGTGCGTGGCTCTACGCGGGCTCCTACAACGTCGAGGGCTACAGCTTCGAGTGCACCGGCGTCTTCACAAACACGGTCCCGACCGACGCGTATCGCGGCGCGGGCAGACCGGAGGCGACATACGCGATCGAGCGTGCGGTCGACGCGCTCGCGCGCAAGCTCGGCAAGGACCCGGTCGAGGTCCGTCGGCTGAACTTCATCCGCGAGTTCCCGGCCACCATCGCGTCGGGTCTGACGATCGACTCCGGCGACTACGACGCGTGCCTCGACCTCGCGCTCGAGAAGTCCGGATACGACGAAGTGCGCGCGGAGCAGCAGTCCCGCCGCACGGCCGGCGACCCGAAGCGGCTCGGTATCGGGCTCTCGACGTATGTCGAGATGTGCGGGCTCGCTCCGTCGGCGATTCTCGGGGCGATCCGCTTCGGGGCCGGCGGGTGGGAGGCCGCGACGATCCGCTGCCTGCCGGCGGGAACCGCGCTGGTGCTGTCCGGGTCGACGCCGCACGGGCAGGGGCACGAGACGGCGTGGTCCCAGATCGTGGCCGACCGGCTCGGCTACGAGCTCGACGAGATCGAGGTGCTCCACGGCGACACAGCAGTCGTCCCGCTCGGGATGGACACGTACGGCAGCCGCTCGCTCGCGGTCGGCGGTGTCGCGCTCTACTACGCGGCGGAGCGCATCGTCGAGAAGGCGAAGAAGATCGCCGCGCACCTGCTGGAGGTCGACGAGGCGAAGGTCGAGCACGTTCGCGGGGTGTTCCAGGGCCCGGAGGCGTCATTGACGCTGAAAGAGATCGCGTTCGCGGCGTGGACCGCTCACAACCTGCCGGAGGGTCTCGAGCCGGGGCTCGAGGCGACCTACGTGTACGACCCGCCGAACTTCTCCTGGCCGGCGGGCGCGCACGTCGCGATCGTGGAGGTCGACACCGAGACGGGCGCGGTCGAGCTGCTCCGCTACATCGCCGTCGACGACGTCGGCACCGTGGTGAACCCGACGATCGTCGAGGGGCAGATCCACGGGGGTCTCGCGCAGGGAGTCGCGCAGGCGCTGTACGAGGAGGCGATCTACGACGACGACGGCAACCTGCTGACCTCGAACATGGTCACCTATCTCGTCCCGTCGGCGACCGAGTTCCCACCCTGGGAGCTCCACCGGACCGAGACGCCGAGCCCGACGAACCCGCTCGGCGTGAAGGGCGTGGGGGAGACGGGCGCTATCGCCTCGCCGGCGGCGGTGATGAACGCGGTCGTCGATGCACTCGCGGAGGACGGCATCACCGACATCGACATGCCGGCGACGCCGGAACGAGTCTGGCGCGCGCTCGAGGAGGTGCGGCGATGATCCCGGCACCGTTCGACTACGAGGTTGCGGAGTCCACCGACCATGCCATCGAGCTGCTCGGCGACCGTGAGGACGCCAAGGTGCTCGCGGGCGGGCATTCACTCCTGCCGCTGCTGCGGCTGCGGTTCACCAGGCCGTCGCTCCTTGTCGACGTGGGACGCCTCGAGGAGTTGTCGTACGTGCGCGATGCGGGTGCGTCGATTGCGATCGGCGCGCTGACACGGCATCACGACGTTGCGACCGCGCCGCTCGTTCAGGAGCACAACCCGCTCGTCTCCTATGCGGCCGGGCTGATCGGCGATCCGCAGGTGCGGCATCGCGGGACGATCGGGGGGTCGCTCGCGCACGGCGACCCGGCGTCGGACCTACCGGCAATCCTGCTCGCGCTCGACGGCGAGGTCGACATCGCGGGGCCCGGCGGCGTCCGCACGGTCGGCGCGGCGGATTTCTTCCGCGGCGTGTTCGAGACGGCGCTCGGCCCGCAGGAGCTCGTGACCGAGGTGCGGGTGCCGAAGCTCAGCGGCGACCACGGCTGGAGCTACCTGAAGTTCCGGCGGCGCTCACAGGACTGGGCGACGGTCGGCGTGGCCGCGGTGGCGCGCCGCTCGAACGGCGGGGTCGCGGAGCCGGCGATCGGGCTCGTCAGCATGGGCGCCACGCCGCTCCGCGCGCGGGCGTCGGAGGAGGCGTGGGCGGCGGGCGAAGCGGATCCCGGCGCGGTCGCCGACGACGGCACGGATCCGCCAAGCGACACGAACGGGAGCGCCGAGTACCGGCGGCATCTCGTCAGGGTGCTCGTGCGGCGGGCGGTAGAGGAGGCAAATCGCCGCTAGACTGAAGGTAACGAACATACGGGGGCGACCTGGTTTCGACGTGGTCGATAATCCGGATGAGCTGCAAGCCGAGGTCGCCGGTAGGCCTCGTTAATCCACCGGCACCAATCAAATGCGGATCAGCGTGATCTCGCACTCGCTGCCTAAGGCAACTTAGTCCAGCGACAGCCGGTCGAGTTGGGCCCGTGACTCGACCCGCTGCTAACTAACGGGCTCGGCGCCGAAGAAGAGCCAATCGTCGGAGGCGCGACATTTCAGGATGGCTGGCCCGTCGGCAGGGCGGCTGCACTCCGGCCGGCGGGTGAGATAAAGGGCAGCCTACGCTTGTAGATGCTCAGCCGGTGCGGCTGCGGACGCGGGTTCGATTCCCGCCGCCTCCACTTTCTGGCTCAGCCGAGCCGATTCAGCGGTCAGCTTCGGGGGGAACGATTTCGTTCTCCCGTTGCTGGTCGAGCCAGCTCGCGTAGGCGTCCATCGCGGTCTCGAGGTCGCTCTGGTCACGATGGCCGTAGATGCCGAGCGTCGTGTTGAGGTCGGCGTGGCCGAGAGCCTGCGATGCGGCGTCGATTCCGGCGACCCGTCGCAGCTCGGTCGCGAACGTGTGCCGTGCGAGGTGCATGTTGAGGCCGTGAGTGACGCCGCGACCGACGAGGCCGGCGGTCTGCAGCTGCCGATACCACCAGCGATGAACCGCCTGCAGCTCGGGCGCTTCTTCGGGTACGCGCGGACTGCGAGCAGTTGCTGGCCTTCCGCGCCGCGGCCGTCGTAGACCTTCTTCGTCGGGTAGAGCAGGAAGTCGTCCGGCTCAGGCGGGCGGCGGACGTGGGGGAGGTCGGTGCTGAGGAAGAGCCGGAGCTCGGCGAGCACCGGGCCGCGAAGGGGAAGGACTCGTTCCTTACGACCCTTGCCGTACACGCGGAGCGAGCAGCGGTGGGCGTCGAAGTCGCGAACCTGGATGCCGGCGAGCTCGCCTCTCCGGACGCCGAGGAGAAGCAAGCAGAAGAGCGCGAGGCGGTCGTGCGGGTGTTTGGCGATCGTGAGCAGCCTTGGCGTGCGTCTGCCGGCAGAAGCGGCGCGACGCGCTTCTCGGCGCGCGGCCGCCTGATGCGCGCGGCCGGCGAGATCGCAATATGGCCCTGTTCCTCGGCCCAGCTCCAGAAGGCGCGGACGACGGACGTGACCTTCTGCCGGGTTCGTGGCGAACGTTCGCCCCATAAGTCGATGACGTCTCGGAGGTCGTCGACAGAGACGTCGATCGGCTCCTTGTCGGCCAGCGTGAGGCTCATCCGGGCGAGTACCGCCTCGTAGTCGCGGAGCGTCGACTCCGTTGCGCCGTACTCGTTGCGGAACCAGCGGAGGTATCGCCCGACGAGCCGAGCTCTCGCAAGCCGAGCTCGGCGCCCGCGTCGGCCGCGATCGCGCGCAGATCGCACGGTGGGAATCGGATGCTGTCCAGCCGGCATTCGAGACGCTGGTCGAACTCGTCGAGGCCTGTGGGTTCGAGTTGGACTTCGTGTTGAGGCCGCTGGAGCCGGGTCGGACCCGGGACACTCGTATTGCCAAGAACCTCGTTCGCTCGCCGGAGGATCGCGTTCGGAAGCTACTACGGAGGCTGCGCGACTGAGATGGCCGACTCGGCGCGGACGCGCTTCGACCCGTACGCGGTGCTCAAGACGCTGGACCGTCACCGCGTGACGTACATCGTCATAGGGGCCTTCGCCCGCGTGATCCAGGGGTCCGAGGAGCTGACGCGGGGGATCGACATCGTGCCGTCGACGAGGCCCGAGAATCTCCGCCGGCTCAAGGAAGCCCTCGGGGAGCTGAATGCGCAGCGCGACGACGGCAGGAAGCTTCGATTCGACGAGCACTCGCTCGAGCCGATGATCCCGCTCCGAACCGACGCCGGCGAGCTCAAGATCGTCCCTGAACCCGAGGGGACCCGGGGCTACGACGACCTCCGCCGCGCTGCGACCCGCGAGCCGCTCGGCCAAGGAGTCCGCCCGTCGGTTGCCTCGCTTGGTGACCTCGCGCGCATGCTCGGAGCAAGGGGACGCGAGATCGACCTCGAGAACCTGCGGATGCTCCGCCGCGTGATCGCGCTCGAGCGAAGCCGTGGGATCAGCTGGGAGCGGTAGCTCACCGTTGGGCTGTCGACGGCCTCGAGCGCAGCCGTTGCTTAGCGCAACTCGTCGCGACGCGAACTACTCACCCCGATGGCAGGCGAGACACAGATGCATCATCGATGCGGGGTGTTTCTCGGGCGAGTGCGGAGCGGTGGGAACGATTCGTCTGCCTTTCGTGTCGTTCCGCCACGCATCGGAGGTAGCACCGCGGAGGGTGCATCTGCGTCTCGCGTGCTATCGAAGTCATTAGCAAGCGCGGAGGCCGGCGGTAGCGCAGCGCTGGGGGCGTCTTTAGGAGCTCCACACGGAGGACAGCTTCGCGGCCGTCTCGCGGACGGCGACAACGTTGAACGCCGTGACCGGCCGCTGGAAGCCCTTCAGCGTGAACTCGCCGACCGGCTCCACGTCGACGTCATCCTCGACCTCCGCGTACAGGCGCTGCGCGATCAGGATCTGCCCCGCGGCCGCCTCGTCCGCGAGCCGCGAGGCGAGATTCGTCACCGCCCCGATCGCGGCGTAGTCGGAGCGGCCCTCGAAGCCGACCCCGCCGCAGGTCGCGTAGCCGAGAGCGATGCCGGCGCCGAAGTCGAGGTCGTATCCGCGCTTCTGCCACCGGGGCGTCAACTCCGCCATCTCCTCGCGCAGCCCACAGCTCAGCCGTACTGCCCGAAGCGCGGCGTCGGGGACGTCGATCGGGTCGTTGAAGAAGAGCTGGACGCCGTCGCCCTCCAAAGAGCCAAGGTCGCGTCGAACCGCTTCACGAGATCCCCGATCGTGCCGTGGAACTCACGGAGCACCCGCATCAGTTCCTCCGGCTCGACCGCGTCGACGAAGCTCATCCAGCCGCAGAGGTCGGCGAAGAGCATCGCGACCTGTCGGCGGTGGCTGCGCAGGATCGACTCATCGCCCGAAGTCACGATCGCGTCGGCCAGCTGGGGCGAGAGGAACCGCCGCAGCCTCCGCAGGCGCTCGAGCTCCTCGACCTGAGTCCGTACGCGCGCTTCGAGGGTGCGGTTCAGCTCCTTGATCGTGTCGTGGTAGCGCTTGATCCGGAGCAGCGACTTGACGCGGGTGAGCAGCTCGTGTTGCCCGGCATGACGACGTCCAGGAGGATCAGGTCCGGTCGAGCCGAGGCGACAACGTCGAGGGCCTCCTCACCCGACGTCGCCGCCACGACTTCATAACCGCGCGGGACGAGGACCGCCTCGAGCAGCCGCACGTTCTCGGGGACGTCGTCAACGGCGAGGATCTTGCCGGCGCCGTCGCTATCCATCTTCCTGCCCCCCGCAGTAGCGCCTGACCGTGGCCACGAGCTCCCGGACGTCCACCGGCTTCGAGATGTAGTCGTCGAAGCCCGCGTCGAGGAAGCGCTCGCGGTCCCCGGCCATGGCTTGGGCGGTCACCGCGACGGTCGGAGTGGATGCGGTTCTTGCGTCCTCCCGCAAGAGACGGAGCGCCGTGAGGCCGTCCATGCCGTCGAGCTGGACGTCCATCAGGACGAGGGCGGGGTCGTGCCGGGTGGCGAGCTCGACCACCTGCTCGCCTGTCGTCGCCTCCAGCGTCTCGTAGCCATTCACCTGAAGCACGTCTCGGAAGAGCTTCATGCTCATCTCGTTGTCCTCGGCGATGAGAACGCGCCCGCTTGCCATCAGCTCGACTCCAGGGGAAGCGCGAACGTGAACGTGCTTCCCTGGCCGAGCTCGCTCTCGACCCAGATGCGGCCGCCGTGGAGCTCGATCAGCCTCTTGGAGAGGGCAAGGCCGAGGCCGGTTCCCCCGCGCTGTGCCCCGAGGTCCGTCTGCTGAAACTCGTCGAAGATCCGCTCCTGGTCCTCGGGCGCGATTCCCGGACCCGTGTCTCCAACCGAGACGCGCACTTCACCGTCGAGGCGGCCACTCGCGACGTCGACGCTTCCTCCCGCGGGCGTGAACTTGACCGCGTTCGAGAGCAGGTTGAAGATCACCTGCCTGATCCGGCGCTCGTCGCCCTCGACGAGGTCGACCTGCGGATCCGCCGCCAGCGTGACCTGAACGCGGTCCTTTCTCGCGTGCTCGCGCACCATGCCAACGCCGCGCGCCAGCGCTTCCCGCAGCGAGAAGGGCGCGATCTCGAGCTCGACCTGCCCGGCCTCGACCTTGGACAGGTCGAGGACGTCGTTGATCAGCGCGAGCAGATGGTTGGCGGAGGAGAGGACGTCGTCGAGGTACTCCTCCTGCTTGGCGGTCAGGTCGCCGACCATCCGCTCGCGCATCACCTGCGAGAAGCCGATGATCGCGTTCAAGGGCGTCCGCAGCTCGTGCGACATGTTGGCCAGGAACTCCGACTTGTGCCGGCTCGCTGCCTCGAGCTCGCTGTAGACACGCCTCAGCTCGTCGTTCATGCGGTTGACGTTGGCCGCCAGCGCGCCCAGCTCGTCGCGGTTGTCGATGTCGACGTGGGGGGAGAAATCGCCCGAGGCGATCCCGGCCAGTCGCGTGTCGATCCGCTGGATGGGCCCGATCAGCGACCAGGAGAGGACGAAGCCGAGCAAGAGAGCCAGCACAATCGCCCCTGCAGCGACGCCGATAAACAGGTTCCGCGAGCTCGCGTACGCGCTCGCGTTCCGGGCGATCAGGTCGTCGGTGTTCGCCGTCGTCCTGTTGGCGAGCACCGTGGCGAGCTGGTTGAGGTCGACTGCTAGCAGCTCGGCCCTCTTACGGAGGGGAACCTGGTCCGCGGCCGACGCCCCGCGGTGGTCGGATTCGACGATCTTCCCCATCACCGTCGAGAGCTGTCCGCTCTTCGCGCGGATCCGGCGAAGGACCGCCTCGTCCTCGGCGGGAGGATCGAATCCAAGCTGCTCCACGAGCGTCGTGGGCCCGATCCGCGCCAGGGCGCTCACGACCGCCTGGTCGACAACGCCTCTCGTGCGACCGCTTGTCGGCCGCAAGCGCACAGGAACCCCTTCCCCCACCGCGTTCTCCGCGAGAAGCAGACGAACGTTGAAGGCGTCGCTCTTGAGCTTGCCGTACGCGAAGGCTCTCTCCTGGAGTGCGCCGAGCCTCACCACTCTGTTGTTCGACTGCCCGAGCACGCGCAGCCCGAGCAGGCCGACCGCGACGACCAGCACGGCAGTGCCCACGAACGCGACCAGCAGCTTCGTGTGGACCCTGGCCGGGAGACGGCCAACCGCACGGACGAGAGGATTGTCGCACCGGCTCAGCGGCCGACGTTTCCCGGCGACGGCTGCTGCTCGCTCCTGCGCTGCCTGGGCTTCTGACAAGGGCTCAGCGGCTCAGCGTAGAAGACGATGCCACGACATCCGTGATCAGCCAGCGCCCGTTGATCCTCGTAACCTCCATATCGGCGGCGGCGGTTTTTACCACCTTGCGAGTCTTGACGTCGATGTAGTTGCACGGGAAGTACAGCGTGCCCCGGTCGCCGTTGACCGTGATCCGGGTCTTGTAGGGAGGGGTGTCCGAGAGCCAGCGGTTCTCAGGCTGGAACTGCCGCGCCTCTAGCCAGAAGTGCCGGATCTGCCTCTTTCCGGTCAATGTCTTTCCGGGGATGCTGAAGGTGGCGTTCGGGGCGAACAGGCTCATCATCAGCTCGACGTCCTGCCTCGACGTCGCCTTGTGGAAGTTCACCTCGATCTGGTTGATCGCCCAGAAATCCGCCTGTCGTTGCATGGTCTGCTCGGACGAGCTCGTGCCCGATCCCCCGCAACCGGCGAACAAAACGATCAGGACCCCCAGTGCGCCTCCGATCAAGAGCGTCCGCATTTGAGCCTCCTTTCCGCTCAGGCTCGCCTGGGCTGTCGGCGCGTAACGATGTTCACATGCCGGCGCGGACTCGTCCAGCGCCAATGCCGAAGGTAAGAGGAGTACGTGCGCGTGCCAACCATGCCCGCCCGGCGGTTCACAGGGGTGCTAGCACGGCGCCGACGGGAACGTCACCTTTCCGCCTCGGCGCAGTAGCTGCGCACCTGGTCCGGAAACTCGTCGACGCGAATCGGCTTCTCGAGCCAGCCGGCGAAGCCCGCCGCCTGAAGCCAGTCGCCTCCTCCCTCGAGCGGCAACGAGCTCAACGCGACGACCGGGATGGACGTCGTTCGCGTCTCAGCGCCGAGCTTCCGCGCGGCGTCGGTACCGTCCATGTCCGGCAGCCGAAGGTCCATCAGGATCACGTCCGGAAGGTGCTCAACTGCGAGCGCGATCCCCTCGACGCCATTCGCCGCCTCGAGCGTCCCGAACCCGGCCGCGCTCAGCACCTCCCGGGCGAGCTTGAGGTTCATCTCGTTGTCGTCGACGATCAGGACGAGCGGGCGCCTCATCTCGGCCCCTTCGCGGGCATCGGCGCCTGGAGACGGAGAGTGCACCGCCGTATCCTCTACGCGTGCCGATTCGGCTCGTGCTCGCTGAGGACAACTACCTCGTCCGCGAGGGCGTTCGGCGTCTGCTCGAGACGGAGCCCGACCTCGAAGTCGCGGCCGCATGCGGCGATCTCGGTTCGCTGCTCGCCGCAGTCGACGCAGAGCGGCCTGACGTGGTCGTCACCGACATCCGCATGCCGCCTGGTGGCGCCGACGAGGGAGTCCAGGCGGCCGACAAGCTGCGCGAAACGAACCCGGAGGTCGGCGTCGTCGTTCTCAGTCAGTACGCGAACCCCGCCTACGCGCTCGCGCTCCTGAAGGGCGGCAGCGCCCGGCGGGCGTACCTGCTGAAGGAACGCGTGGACGATCTCGAACAGCTCGTCGCCGCAATCCGCGCCGTCGCAGAGGGCGGCTCGGTAATCGACTCGAAGGTCGTCGAGGCGCTGGTGGCGGAAAGTGCGCGCGGCGAGCAGTCTCCTCTCAAACAGTTGACGCCGCGCGAGCGCGATGTGCTGCGCGAGATGGCCGAGGGGAAGAACAACGTGGCAATCGCCGACGCACTCTTCCTGACCGAGAAGTCGGTCGAGAAGGTGATTCACTCCATCTTCCTCAAGCTCGGGCTGACGTGGGAGACGGCCGTACACAAGCGCGTCAAGGCCGTGATCCTTTACCTGGCAGAGAGCGGGTAGCGTCATCGCGAGAGCGCGAGCGAGCCCGAGACGGAGATGCTCTCCCCGGGCTCGGACCGGACGGTCACCTGACCGCCGAGCGCCTCGATGCGGTCCCGCAACCGGCTGAGAATTGCGCTGGAGGCAGTCGCGGCGCCGGTGCCGCCTGCGACGACCTCGAAGACGAGCGCTCCTTCCTTCTCCCCGATCGTGACCGTCACCGGCGTCCCCCGGCCGGCGCGCTCGAGCACCTCGAGACAGCAGAAGTACACGGCGCCCGCAACCTCGGGCGGGTAGTCCACGCCCGCTGCGACCTCGATGCGGGTTGGAACTCCGACACACGCCGCCGCCGTACGAAGCGCCACAGCAATCCCGCCCGCCTCGAGCAGCGGCGGGTAGATCCGGTGGGCGAGCTTCCCCGTCTCGTCCAGCGCCTGATGCACGTCGCGCCCCATCTCGTCCAGGAGCGTCTTCGCCGCGGCGGGATCGGAATCCGCCAACCGGCGCGCGAGTTGCAGGTTTGCCGCGAGTGCGACCAGGTGCTGCTGCGGACCGTCGTGGAGGTCGCGCTCGATCCTCTGACGGTCGGCGTCGGCGGCCAGGAGGAGCCGCTCTCGGGACGCGCGCAACTCCTCGACTTCGAGGCGCAGCTGGTCGAGGGATTCCTGTGGCGTCTCGACGTGCGGTACTTCCAGGGCGATCGCCTCCTGCCCGAGGACCTCCCGAAGTTGTCCGTGATCGCTCCGGCGGCGTCAAGTAGCCCAGCACCCCTTGTGACGGGATGGCAGCCCCCGGCGCACTTGACCTGCCGGCACCGTAGTCCCGGCAACCGCGGCTTCCTAGGCTCGTCGGATCTAACTCAACGGCGGAAGGAGGAGACATGAGATCGAGACGAGCTTGGCTCGCGGCCGCCGCGTCTTTCGCCACACTCGCGTCGCCTGCGGTTGCTCGAGCGGATGCGGTGACGGATTGGAATGCAATCGCTTCGGACGCGATCGTGGTGCGGGGCGCCCCGCCGACCGCCACGTTCGCGTTCGGCTTTGCGATGGTGCAGGGGGCGGTGTACGACGCCGTCAACGCGATCGACCAGATGCGGCACCGGCCGTACCTCGTGGCGCCGCCGGCGAACCCGTGGGACTCGAAGGAGGCGGCGGTGGCCGCCGCCGCCTACCAGGTTCTGATCGCGCTGTTCCCGGGACAGCTGACGATCCTCCAGCCGATTTACGACGACTACGTCGCGGGGCTGCCCGATGAGCCGGCAGGGTCGAAGGCCGCCGGCGTCGCTGTCGGCGAGGAGGCGGCTCGCGCGATGCTCCACGCGCGCGAGCACGACGGCCGCGGCGGGCCTGCGCCGGAGCTGTACCCGGAGGGGCTCGGGGTCTGGCGGCCGGTGCCCCCGTTCTTCACCCCCGATCCCGCGCCTTGGATCGGCAACGTCAAACCGTTCATCGTCCCGAGCGCGGAGATGCTGCGAACCGACGGGCCCAACCCGCTGACGAGCGAGGCCTACGCGCGTGACTACAACGAGGTCAAGGAGCTCGGCTCGCTCACCAGCACGACCCGGACGAAGGACCAGACCGACGCGGCGATCTTCTGGCAATTTACGGGCGCGTTCTGGAACGGTGTCACCCGCACGATCGTCGCGACACGTCCCGAGCTGGGCATCCTCGACACCGCCCGCCTGTTCGCGATGGAGGACATGGCAGCGGCCGACGGCTTCATCGGCTGCTACAACGACAAGTACTACTGGCAGTTCTGGCGTCCGATCGCGGCGATCCGCGCCGGGGACACCGACGGCAACCCGGCGACCACGGGGGATCCAAACTGGACGCCGTTGTTCGACCCGGGCGCCTCCGAGCTCGGCCTCAACTTTGGCCCGCCACTCGCCACCCCGCCGTTCCCCGACCACCCCTCGGCGCACAGCTGCGCCAGCAGCGCGATCGTGCACACGCTGCAGAGCTTCTTCGGCACCGACAAGATCGGCTTCAGCGCCTTCAGCACGCGCACCCGCACCACACGCTCATTCGAGCGGCTGTCGGATGCCCTCAAGGAGATCATCGACGCCCGCGTCTGGGGCGGCATCCACTTCCGCACCGCCGACATGCAAGGAGCAGTCCTCGGCAAGAAAGTCGCCCACTACTTGCAGATGCACTACTTCCAGCCGGTGGATTGAATCAAAAGCGTCAAGGGGGCCGCTTCGCGCGGGCCCCTTTGACGCCCAGCCGGCGCGACTGCGCTCCGAACGCAAATGGCGATCGCGACGCGGAAGCTGATCGGTGCTAGCGTCCGCAGTCGCGGAGCGGCTCGTAGCCGGCACGGCTTCCGAGGCCACGCCGGGCGACCGCGCCGAGCGGTTCCACGGAGACCGCAGTCACGCGCCACGCGCGTCTGGAGAGCCCTACTGCTCAGTACGTCCGGCCTAACGGGATGATCGGCGCGAGTGGCAGGCCAGACCCTAAGGCTCTCCTGAAAGACGGCACCCTCTACTACTGCTGACCAGCCGCAAATCCACTATGACTCCCAACCTCACGGGCCCACGCGACCGAGCTGCGGCCACGCGACGGCAGGACGCCAATACGACGGGAACCTTGCGCGGGTTCGATTCCCGCCGCCTCCATAAAACGGTTTCGAGGGTACTTGAGACTTGAAGGGTCGAGCGTTGTCCAGTCGGGCGACGCTTGTGCCTTACGAGCCTCATATGCTTCTTCCAGTGCCCGCGCAAGCTCGTCAAGCTCGATCTCGTCGGTGTAGAGCTGAGTCGTGTCGATCCGCGAGTGCCCGAGTAGCGGCCTCAGCGCGCTCACGTCGCGGCCACTTTCACGCAGGAAGCGATTTGCGAAGCCATGTCGGAGCTGGTGAGGGGAGAGAGTCTGAACCCCGGCCCGCTTACAGACGCGATGGAGCATGCGCCAGAGCGCCTGCTCGCTTGCCGGCTCCTTCGGATTCTTGCGCTTGCGCACGCGCTCGTACTGCGACACGAAATGCTCGACCTCGGTCGTGAATAGATAGTCGTCGAGCTCCGGCTCCAGCTCGCGCATCGACGCGCGCAGCTCTTGAACGACGTCAGGCGCGAGTGGCAGGTACGTCCAGTGCTGGCCCTTGCGGAACACGCGCATGCGGCCTTTGACCATGTCGAAGTCCGCCCAAGTCAGGTGGCAACCGTGCGGGCACTAAGACAGGATGGAGCTGTGGCCCTGCGGGCTGCGGCGTCCGGTTGCTGGCGGAGAGTGGTCGGCGCCTGCGCATCTGTCGTGGGTTGCCGGGGTTTGGCCCGGTAGAGCCACATACGGAGGTCGCCGACCGTGTACGA
>WNGB01000796.1_pt1 | contig 83095 bp, 72 predicted proteins | sample 5400681 | NCBI WGS metagenome assembly WNGB01 (sample SAMN13153367, study PRJNA577476) | soil metagenome | isolation source: 115 cm soil or saprolite under grassland replicate 2 | place: USA:California | collected 2016-06-15 | reverse complement strand
TGCAGGACCTTGTCCAGGGCCAGCGTGATGTTGTCCATCACCGTCCTGTGCGGGAACAGGTTGAACGCCTGGAACACGATCCCCATGTGCGTTCGCACCTCGTCGAGGTCGGTGCGGATGTCGGTGAGGTCCTGGCCCCGGAACCAGACCTCCCCCTCGCTCGGGATCTCCAGGAGGTTCACGCACCGCAGCAGGGTCGACTTCCCCGACCCCGAGGGCCCGATGACGACCTGGACCTCCCCCGGCTCGAGGGTCAGGTCGATCCCCCTCAGCACGTGGTTGTCCCCGAACCACTTGTGGACGCTCTGGATCCGGACCAGGGCCTGGTCCGCGGGCCCGTGGGCCCCCATGTGCCCACTTCGGCGGTCGCTCATTGTCCGAACCCACCCCCGATGCCGACCAGCCCGCTCCGCAGGCGTCGCTCGGCGTAGTTCACGAGGCCGATGAGGGGCAGCGTGATCGCCAGATATCCCAGGGCGGCGGCGATGAAGGCGGTGGGGCTGAGACTCTCCGAATACAGGTTCTGGGATGTCACGTAGATCTCGTACTGGCTGGCGAAGAGCCCCAGCACCAGGACGAGTGCGGTGTCCTTGATCAGGATCACGAACTCGTTCATGAGCGGTGGGATGACCCGGCGGACGGCCTGGGGTACCACCACGTACCGCATGGACTTGAGGTACGTCATCCCCAGGCCACGCGCCGCCTCGACCTGCCCCCGCTCGATGGACTGGATCCCCGCCCGGAACACCTCCGCGGCGTAGGCCCCCGTGTTCAAGGCGAAGACGATGCCCGCCGCCAGGAACGCGCTGGGGTTCAACCCCAGGCCCAGGAACAGCCCGAAATAGAAGAACGCGAGCTGCCAGATGAGGGGCGTGCCCCGGAAGAAGTTGATGTAGGCCCGGGCCGGCGCCCGGACCACCCTGCGGGAGGAGAGCGCGAGGAGCGAGAGGACGAGGCCGATGGCGATCCCTCCCGCCTCACCGCCGAACGCGAGGATCAAGGTGTTCTTGGCCCCGCGCACGAAGTCGTCGACGTGTCCCGACAGGACTTCGAAGCGGAGGTTGTTCCTGGCAAAGATCAGGAACTGGTGGCTCGCGCTGAACCACCAGAGGAAGGCCGCCACCAGCACGCTCTGGATGCCGAGGATCGCGCCGTCGTACGCGTGGTCGCGCTTGCGGCGTGTGTCCATCCTGCGAAAGGTGGCGAACCCCAGGACGATCGCCGCAAGGCCGAGAGCGAACGACAGACTGAGGGTGGCGTGCTCCTCGCTCGAGCGGAGACCCTCGATGATGTGGCAGACCCCCGCCCCCCCGGTGAAGTCCGCGTGGTCGAGGCCGACGGAGATGCAGTCGGGGCTGAACCCCGGGGCCACGACCGCGTAGTCCACCTGGATCCCGATCGTGCCGATCGCCAGCACCACCAGCGATGCGATCCCGAGCGCGAAGACCGTCACGGGAAACCGCGCGGTGGGACCCCGGATGTCCGGCGGGCTGGTCAATGGGCCGAGGAACCCCGGGGGAACGGGTCCTTGGCCCGTCTGAGTTGCCATCAGGAGTCTCCTTCGACGCCGAGAAGTCCGCGGGATCGGCGCCTTCCGGACACGGACCCCACGGTCACTCCCTTCGACCCCCTACCCCGCCGGTGCGAACTCCGGTGGGAGCGGCAGCGTCGGGAAGTACTTGGTGAAGATCTGCTTGTAGGTCCCGTCGGCGATCATGTCGGCCAGAGCGGCGTCGATCGCCTGCTTCAACGTCGGGTTCTCCGGGTTGATGGCGATGCCGTAGTGCTCGCCGGTGTCGATGGGCTCGACGACCTTCAGCGAGGGCCGGTCCGCCACCTCGGTGATGGACGAGGGCTCGTCGTTGAGGATGCCCGTGAGCCGGCCGGCCTCGAGGTCGGTGAACGCGTCGGTGATGTTCGTGTACGTCTTGACCCCGATCCCATTGGGGCCCAGATTCTCCTCCGCCCAGGCCTTCCCGGTCGTTCCCTTCTGGACGCCGACGGAGTCGCCGGAGGACAGGTCGTCCGTGGACTGGATGTCCGGTGTCTTGTCGGTGTTGACCGTCAGGGACTGCCGCGAGTTGTAGTAGGGATCGGAGAAGTCGACCACCGCCTCTCGCTCGGGCGTGATCGTCGAGGCCGCGGCCACGGCATCGAACTTCTGGCCCGTGGCGAGCGCGGTGAAGATCGTGTCGAAGTTCGACTTCACCCACGTGACGCCGGAGAGGCCCATGCGCTTCGCGATCTCCTCCATGATCTCCACGTCGAAGCCGGTCAGCTCGCCGTTCTTGGTGAACTCGAACGGCTTGTACTCCAGGCAGCTCCCGACCGTGAGGGTCCCCTCCTTGAGGGTGGTCACGGCCGGCGGGGCCGAGGTCTCGGCGCCGGTCGGGCTCCCGGCGGGCGACGACGGGGCCGCCGACGTCGACTCAGTCGGCGTGGGAGTCCCCTCGCCGGTCCCCTTCTTGGCGCAGGCCGTTCCCACCAGCGACAGCGTCGCCACGACGGCGATCACGGCCATCACGTGCTTTCGCATCGATCCTCCCTCGCCCGTCCGGAGCCTCGGATTCTAGGTCTTTGCGAGCCGCCGGGCGAACCGTTGCGGAAGAAGCCTTCCCAGGCGCCTCCTGATCAGCTCCCCCCGGATCGCCGCTTCCTCGACGCGTACAGCGGCAGCTTCTGACCGGGAAAGTACCGGTGATAGAGCCTCGCGTAGGTCCCGTCACGGAACATGCCGTCGAGCGCCGAGTTGATCCGGTCCAGCAGCTCCGTGTTGCCGGAGTTCACGCAGAACGCGAACTCCTCGCCGGTGTCGATCTGCTGGACGATCCGCAGGCCCTTGCTCCCCTCGGTGGCATCCTGGGACACGGCCAGGTCGATGACCACCCCGACCACCTGACCCGTCCTCAGGGCGTCGAACATCTCCGGAGGCTTCGGGAACGTCACGATCTGACCGGCGTCGAGCCTCGACCGGGCCACGAACTCACCGGTGGTGCCGCGCTGCACCGCGACCTTCCCGCCACCGCTCGCGACGTCGCCCAGGGACCGGACGTCGGAATGCTTCGCCCTGTTCACCACGAGGGACTGGAGCGAGGGGAAGTACGGCTTGGTGAACGCCACGAGCTGGGCGCGCTGCGTCACCTCCTCCGACGTCGGCGAGCCCTCCGGGGCGTAGGCCGGGACCGCCGCGGCGATCACGTCGACCCGGCCCTCCTGCAGCGCGGGGAACAGGGCGTCGAAGTTCGCCTCGACGTACCGGGTCTTCAAGCCCAGCTCGCCCGCCACCGCGTCCATGAGCTCCACGTCGAACCCGGTCAGCGTGCCGTCCTGGCGGAACTCGAAGGGGACGTACGGGATGTCCGAGCCGATGGTGAGGGTGCCCTCCCTCAGCGTGAGGCCCCCGCCGCCTCCGCCGCAGGCCACGGCTGTGAGGGCGACGGCACAGGACAGCGCGATGAGGCCGAACAGCCGCCGGCGCGTGGTCGCCCCCTCCCCCACCAGCACCGGTGGGCCGATCATGGCCCTCATTCCTCGCCCAGGTACGCCTTTCGGACCTGGTCGTTGCCGAGCAGGTTGCCGGCCGAGTCCTCCAGCACGATGTTCCCGGACTCGATCACGTACCCGCGGTGGGCGATCCCGAGCGCCATCTGGGCGTTCTGCTCGACCAGCAGGACGGTGGTCCCCTGCTTGTTGATGTCGACGATGATGTCGAAGATCTGTTCGACCAGCTTGGGAGCGAGGCCCATCGAGGGCTCGTCCAGCATGAGGACCTCCGGGCGGGTCATCAGGGCCCGGCCGATGGCGAGCATCTGCTGCTGGCCCCCGGAGAGCGTTCCCCCCAGCTGGTCCCGCCGCTCGTGGAGCAGGGGGAACAGCGAGTACACGCGGTCGTAGGCCTCCTTGATCCCGGCCTTGTCCCTCTTCCCCGTTGCGTAGAGGCCCATGGCGAGGTTCTCCTTGACGGACATCCGCCCGAAGATCCGCCGGCCCTCGGGGGCGTGGCCCACGCCCATCGAGACGATGCGGTGCGCCGGCTTGGCCCCGATCCGCTCGCCCTTGAACACGATCTCTCCCTCCGAGGGGTGCTTCAGCCCGGAGATCGTCTTCAGCGTGGTGGTCTTCCCGGCGCCGTTCGCCCCGATCATCGTGACGATCTCGCCGGGATCCACGGTGATGTCGATGCCCTTGACCGCCTCGATCCCGCCGTAGTGGATATGGACGTCGCGGAGCTCCAGCAGTGCCATCAGACATCACCCTGGGAGCCTGGGGGCGTCTCGGCTCCCGTGTCGGCCTGCGGCGATCCCGGCCGGTCGCCGTTCCCGGTGTCCGCGGGCCGGCCCAGGTACGCCTCGATGACGGCGGGGTCCTTCTGGACCTCCTCGGGACGGCCCTCGGCGATCTTCTCGCCGAAGTCGAGCACCGCGATCCGGTCCGAGATCCCCATGATCACCTTCATGTCGTGCTCGATGAGGAGCACGGTGATGCCCTGGTCCCGGACCTGCTGGATCAGCCGCATGAGGGCCAGCTTCTCGACCGGGTTCATCCCCGCCGCCGGCTCGTCGAGGAGCAGCAGCGCAGGACTGGTCCCCATGGCCCGGGCGATCTCCAGCCGGCGCTGGTCGCCGTAGGCCAGGTTCTTGGCCAACTCCCCCGCGTACCGCTCGATCCCCACGAACCGCAGCAACTCGGAGGCCCGCTCCTCGGTCGTGCGCTCCTCTCGCCGCTGCCCGGGGGTCCGGAGCATCGACCTGCCCACCCCCATCTTGTTGTGGGCGTCCACCCCGACCATCACGTTCTCGAGGGCCGACAGGTCCGGGAACAGCCGGATGTTCTGGAACGTCCGGCCGATCCCCCGTCGCGTGATCTGGTATGGCCGCAGCGGCCGCCGGACCAGCGGGAACCACGGGACCGGGTGGTTCCGGAGCAGGTCGTCGCCGCGGAACCTGATGGCTCCCCCGGTGGACGCGTAGATGCCGGTGACCAGGTTGAAGAACGTGGTCTTCCCGGCGCCGTTCGGGCCGATGAGGGCGAAGATCTGTCCCTCCTCGATCTCGAACGTGACCGATGACAGCGCCCGGAGGCCACCGAAGTCCTTCGTGACGCCCTGAGCCTCGAGCAGGGCCGTCACTTGCCGTGCACCCTTGCCTCGAATAGCGATGAGTCCTTGGCGTCCCCATGCATCTCCATGGCTCGCCGTCGGCTCGGGATCAACCCCTGAGGTCGCAGGATCATGATGATGACGAGCGCCGCACCGAACAGCATCAGCCGCGCGTCCCCCACGGATCGGAACCGCTCGGGCAGGAAGATGATCAGCACCACGCCAAGGATGGGCCCTGCGATCCCTCCCATCCCGCCCAGCACGACCATCGACAGGATGATCACGGACCCCCACGTCACGTTGAACAGCGAGAACGTGTTCGGTTCGATGAAGTTGATCTTCGAGGCGAAGATCACGCCTCCGAGGCATGCCACCGCGGCCCCGATCGCGAAGGCCCACAGCTTCATGCGCACCACCGGGATGCCCATCGAGGCGGCGGCGAGCTCGTCCTCGCGGATGGCCGCCCACGCGCGCCCCACACGGGAGTTGTTCAGGCGCCTGAGGAACACGACCCAGATCACGATGATCACCAGGAGCAGCCAGTAGTACGGCTCCGCGTGGAGGCCGAAGCTCTTCCCGATGACGGGATGGGGCAGCGCCTGCACCCCCCGGGCTCCCCCCGTCTGGCGATCCAGGTTGATCGCCGTGACGCGGACGATCTCACCGAACCCGAGTGTGACGATCGCCAGGTAGTCGCCGCGGAGACGGAGCGTCGGCGCGCCCAGGACGACCCCGGTGAGGAGCGCGATGAGGATGGCCAGGAAGAAGAACAGCCAGAAGTAGGGCTCCCAGTGCGGCAGGAGGCTCGGCGCGTTCGGAGCGACGTCGTGGATGGCGACGCTGTACCGAACCGACCCGCTGAGGATGGCGTAGCTGTACGCCCCCACGGCGAAGAACGCCACATAGCCGAGGTCGAGCAGCCCCGCGAACCCGACCACGACGTTCAGGCCCAGGGCCAGGAGGGCCCCGATGCCCATGAACACGAGCAGCCCGTTGTAGTACGAGGCCTGGGACGTGAACAGCGGCATCGCCACCGGGAGCAGGGCGAATGCGGCGATGAGCGCGAGCGTGCTCAGCCGCCGGACCGGTCTCGGGAGGGCCCGGAACCGCGTTCGCAGCGCCGCGCTCGCGTCCCTGGCCCCCTGGCGCAGCCGCCGGAACCACGCTCGGAGCGCGGCCATCCTATGCTCCCACCCGTTCGCCGAGCAGTCCCGTGGGCCGGAACAGCAGCACCAGCACCAGGACCACGAACACGATCACGGGCTGCCACTCGGTCCCGGTGCACGCCGCCCCCATGTTCTCGATGAGTCCGAGCAGCACGCCGCCCAGCATGGCCCCGCGGATGTTCCCGATCCCGCCGAGGACCGCAGCCGTGAACGCCCGGATGCCCGGAGTGAAGCCCATGTTGAAGATGGCCTGCTCGTAGTACATGCCGTACAGCAACCCGGCCACCCCGGCCATCAGGCCGCCGATGAAGAACGTCACGACCACGGTGCGGTCGACGTTGACACCCATCAACGACGCCGTCTGCGGGTCCTCCGCCAGGGCCCGGATGCCCTGGCCGGTCCGGGTGAGGTTCACGAAGCGGTCGAGCGCGATCAGCATGACGATCGCCACCACGACGATCAGGACCTGCTGGTTCGTGACCGGAGCTCCGAAGAGCCGGAAGAGGGGGTGCTTCGGCAGGAAGTTGGGGTAGTTCAGGGCCTCCTTCCCGGCGATGCCCGGCCAGTTGAAGGGGAGGCCCAGGTGCTTGTGTCCGTCGAGCAGCTGGAACAGGTTCGACAGGAACAGCGAGACGCCGATCGCGGTGATCAGGTAGTTCAGCCGTGGCACCCCGCGCCGGCGAAGCGGCCGGTAGGCGACCCGCTCCATCGCGACTGCGGTCCCACCCGACGCCAGGGCCGCCAGGACCAGCCCGACCACCAGCACCACGATGAGGAGGAGCCCGCTGACCCCCGGTTCGGCGTCGGTGCGCCCGATCCCGAAGATATTCGAGATCGCATACAGGCCTGCGAACGAGCCCACCATGAAGACCTCGGAGTGGGCGAAGTTGATCAGCTGGAGGACCCCGTAGACCATCGTGTAGCCGAGGGCGATCAGCGCATACAGGAATCCGAGGGTCAGCCCGGTGACGATGGCCAGGCTCCAGGCGTGGGCTCCCTGGAGACACTGCCCGCTGGAGATTCCCCACCACAGCAGCCCCCCGGCGACGGCCACGACCGCCGACCACCCCACCACTCCTCGCGCGAGGTTGCGCCCCGGAGTGGGGGCCGGGGCCTGCGCCGGTTGCTCGGTCGTGGTCGCCACTGGATTCACGGGTGTCGCGAGCGCAACCCTCTACGACGAGGGCGGATCATACCGGGCGGCACACCGGGGAGTGAAACGGGAGCGGGCCCGTGTGGGCCCGCTCCCGTCGCATTCCGATCGGTCCTTCTAGCCGGTGAGGATGTCGGTCGAGGGTCCCTGCACGACCCACGCCCCGCCGGTGTCCTTGTAGAAGAACGTGACCACCGCGGCCTCGTCCAGCTCGCCGTTGTCCTGGAACGAGTAGGTCTTGGTGAGACCCTTGAACCCGCTCAGGTTGGCGATGAAGTCCGTGATGCTTGCCCGGTCGGTGTTCCCGTCCTTCATTGCCGCGATGAAGATCTGGGCAACGTCCCAGCCCTCGGCGGCGTAGATGCCCGGGGCGTCACCGGTGGCAGCGGTGAAGTCCGCCACGAACTTCTTGGCGTCCGGGTCGTCCGAGTTGTTGATCTCGGCGCATCCGCAGCCGGCGATCGTCCCCTCGCCGGCGTCGCCGGCGAGCTGCAGGAACGCGTCGTCCTTGATGCCGTCGCCGGCGACCATCTGGACGTCGCTCAGCCCGGCCTGCGTCAGCTGCTTGCGGATCGGCCCGGCCTGGGGCGAGTACCCGCCGTAGGACAGGGCCTTGCACCCCGAGGACTGGACCTTGGCCACGAGGGCCGAGAAGTCCTTGGAGTTCGGGTCCACCTGCTCCTGCGAGGACACGTCCACGCCACTGTCGGTGAGCGTCTTCGCGGCGATCTCGGCAAGGCCCTTGCCGTACGCCGACCCGTCCTGGGCCACGACGGCGCAGTTCGGCTTGGTGATCTGGGCGATGTACTGGGCCTCCGGCACGGCCTGGGAGCTGTTGTTCCCGAGCGCCCGGAACCAGTGCGTCCACCCGTGGGTCGACAGGGCGTCGTCCGTCGCGGACTGCGTGACGAACGGGATCCCGGCTTGGTCCAGGGTGTCGCCGACCGCTCCGGACTCGCCGGAGAACGCCGGCCCGATGACCCCGACCACGGCGTCGTCGGACACGATCTTGTTCGCGATCGACGTGGCCTGCGTCGGGTCACCCTGGGTGTCCTGGGCCTCGAGCACGACCTTCACGTCCAGGTCACCGCTCGCGTTGGCCTGGTCGAAGGCCAGCTTGGCAGCCTCGAACCCCGGCTCCACCAGGAGCTTGTAGTCGCCCGACAGTGCCCCCATGAACTCGATCTTCACGGTGCCGCCGCCCTTGTTGCTTTTGCCACACGCGGCGCCGAGCGCGGCCACGACGAAGAAGACCGCCATGAGCCTCACCATGCGGCTGTTACTCCGCAAGAGCCTCCCCTCCTTCCTTCCTTCCTTCCTCGAATCGATCCCCTTGGCGCTTGCCTCGGAGATGTAACCACAACGTGAACGCGGGGGAAAGCCGACGCGAACGCCAATCCGCCCGCTCCGCGCTCTTGTACGAGCGCAGGCCCACCGGCGGCTTTGCGCCCGGGCATGTCAGTGGCACGACTCGACTCGATGATCGGCCCGAAGCGTTGAGCAGCCAGAGAGGTGCCGGGGGCGGGATTCGAACCCGCATGGGCTTTCGCCCGGCGCCTTTTGAGGACGCTACGTATACCGTTCCGTCACCCCGGCGGTGACGTTCAGTGTACGGATTGCTCCTGCCCTCAGGTGACGCCGTGGAGCGAGCCGCAGTTGAAGCCGTAGTACGGGATGATCCGGGGGTCGAAGAAGTCCGTGTCGATGGGGACGTTCTCGATCGACTCCTCCGGGCCCGTGAGCCGGTCGCCCTCCCACCCGTAGGTCCAGCTGGTCAGCTTCCAGCTGCCCGAGGCCACCTTCTGCGCCCTCGTGACGGCGAACGTGGGCGGGTGGGCGTCCAGGTCGCATCGGGCGCCCTGGCCGAAGCTGGCGATGCCGCCGGTGGTGAAGATCAGCGGGTCGCCGTTCGGGAAGGTCACCTGGCGGACCGCGCCGCCGGCCACGTCGAACACGCCGAGGATCCGCTGGCCGGCCACGTGGTAGATGATCCCGGTCAGCTTCACGACGGCCTCGTCGCGGCCGTCGCCGTTCGCGTCCACCGCTCCCACCGCCCGCGGATAGACCTCCGCGATCCCCCCGGCGGCCGGCCCGGTCGGGATCCGCGTGGGAGCGGTCGGACCGCTCGCCAGCACCGCCCGGACCGCCCATGACTGCGGTGCGCCTCCATCGCCAAGATGGGCGAACACCAGGAACAGGTCCTTCGCGCCATCGCCATCGAGATCGCCCTCGGCCGTGCTGACGCACCCGGAGCCGGGCGGCACGTCCCGACGGTTCGATGGCGGGCACGGCATCCCGTTGTCGAACTCCTGCGTGAACGGCGTGTGGGTGGGCGTCGGGCTGCCGGAGGGCGCCACCGGCGATCCGCCACCGCAGCTTACGGTCACCGCCACGACCACCGGCACGAGGATCGCCCGCGCGGCGAAGGATGGTCCGCTCACGACCGCACCTTCAGCTCCCGGAGCCCACGGATGATGTACGCGGGCTTCCAGGTGGGCTCCTCCACCAGCTCCAGTCGGGGGAGGCGCCGGAGGATCGTTCGGAACGAGGTCTCGAGCTCCACCCTCGCCAGCGGCGCCCCCAGGCAGAAGTGGATGCCGGCCCCGAACGTCATGTGCGGGTTGCGTTCGCGGGTGACGTCGAGGCGGTCGGGATCCGCGAACACGTCGGGGTCCCGATTGGCCGAGCCGAACAGCAGGCCCAGCTCGGCCCCCCGGGGGATGGTCTCGCCATCGACCTCCACGTCCTCCAGGACCCACCGTTCGAACATCTGGAGCGGGGTGTCGTACCGCAGCAGCTCCTCCACGGCGCCCGGGACCAGGGAGGGGCCGGAGCGGAGCAGCTCGAGCTGGTCGGGGTTCCGCAACAGGGCCCACCAGCCGTTCCCGGTCACGTTCACGGTGGCCTCGTGCCCGGCGTTCAGCAGCAGCACGCACGTCCCGATGAGCTCGTCCTCGGTGAGGCGCTCGCCCTCGTCCACCACCTGGGCCAGCGCGGTGATCAGGTCGTCCCGGGGGCTCCGGCGCCGCTCCCGGGACAGATCGCGGAGGTAGTCGGAGAACTCCACGCTGGCCCGCACGGCCCGCCGCCCGAACTCCTCCGACGGGTTGAGCTCGTACATCAGGCAGATCTCCGCCGACCACGGCCGCAGGAGGTGCCGGTCCGACTCCGGCACCCCGAGCATCTCGGCGATGACCTCCACCGGCAGCGGCTCGGCCACGCGGCTCACCAGGTCGAACTCCCCCGCGCCGCGGACCTCCTCCACCAGCCGGTCCACGATCCCCTCGATGGCCGGCCGGAGCGATTCGACCATCCTCGGCGTGAACGTCTTCTGGACCAGGCGCCGGACCCGCGTGTGGTCGGGGGGCTCCATGTCGAGGACGCCGTTCCGGATGAGGTGCCAGAACGGATCCAGGTCCACCGGGTTCTCCGGGCGCCCCATCTCCGCATGCGTGGCCACGTGGAGGTACGTCCGGCCGAACCGGCGGTCACGGAGCAGGCGGTTCACGTCCGCGTACCTGGAGACCAGCCAGTGGTCGGTGGCCTCGTCGTACAGGACCGGGTGGCGTTCGCGGAGCTCCGCGTACACGGGATACGGGTCCGCGATGAACTCCAGGCTGTCGGGCCGGAACCCCAGCGACTGCGCCTCGACCTGCATCCGCCTCACCTTTCGTCCCGCGAAGGAGTGTAGGTGGCTCAGGCGGGGATGGCGGACCGGAACCGGCGGGCCAGGACGAGGGCGTCGTCCGGGCGGCCCTCCAGCAGCGGGCGGACCAGCGCCGTGCCGACCACCACCCCGTCGGCGAACCGGCAGGCCTGAACGGCCTGTTCGGGCGTGCCAATCCCCACTCCCACCAGCAGGGGGCGGTCGGTGAGCGGGCGAAGGGCCGCCACGAGATCCTCGGCGGTCCCGGACAGCTCGCCGCGTTCGCCGGTCACCCCGTAGGTCGACACGCAGTACACGAACCCGCGGGAGTCCCGCGCCACCCGGGCCAGGCGCTCCTCGGTGGTCCCCGGAGCGGCCAGGAACACGGTCTCGATCCGGTGGTCGGCGGCCTCCCCGCACCATTCGTCCGCCTCGTCCACCGGGAGGTCGGGCACGATCACGGCGGCCACGCCCGCCTCGGCGGCCCGGCTCAGGAACCGTTCGGCCCCCATCGAGAGCACCGGGTTGAGGTACGTCATCACCACGGCGGGGACCTTCAGATGGGACTCCCCGATCGCGTCGAGGACACCGGCCGCGGTTCCTCCCGCCTCCAGGGCCCGGCGCGAGGCCTCCTGGATCACCGGGCCGTCCATGACCGGGTCCGAGAACGGGATCCCCACCTCCACGGCGTCGGCGCCCGCCTCCTGCAGGCCCAGGAGGTACTCGGGGCCCACACCCGGGAACCCTCCGGTGACGTACGGGACGAAGGCCCGGCCCCCACCGTCGACCCGGCGCCGGAGGGCCGGTTCGAGCTCATGCATGAGTGGCCGCGCGGACGGTGTCGAGGTCCTTGTCGCCGCGGCCGGACAGGCACACCAGCACGGTGGCGCCCTCGGGCAGCGGCCGGTGGAGCAGCCAACCGATGGCGTGGGCCGGCTCGAGGGCCGGGAGGATCCCCTCCGTCCTGGCCAGGGCCCGGAACCCGGCCAGCGCGTCCTCGTCCGTGGCGCTCGTGTACACGGCCAGGCCGGCGTCCTTCAGATAGGAGTGCTCAGGCCCGACCCCCGGGTAGTCGAGCCCGGCGGAGATCGAATGGGTCGCCGCCACCTGGCCGTCGGGGTCCTGGAGCAGGTAGGACATCGCGCCGTGCAGGACGCCGGGGCGGCCCGATGTGAGTGAGGCGCAGTGCTCGCCGAGTGACGAGCCGCGCCCTCCGGCCTCCACCCCGATCAGCCGGGCGCCGGTTCCCACGAAGGCCGTGAACGTCCCGATGGCGTTCGAACCGCCGCCCACGCACGCCACCACGGCGTCGGGGAGGCCGCCGGCGTCGTCCGGGAGGTTCCCTTGGGCGTCCGCGAACTGGCGTCTGGCCTCGTCGCCGATGACCCGCTGGAGGTCGCGAACCAGCCCCGGGAACGGGTGGGGGCCCACCACCGAACCCACCACGTAGTGCGTGTCCCGAACGCTCGCCGCCCAGTCGCGCAGGGCCTCGTTGATGGCGTCCTTCAGCGTCCGCGAGCCCGAGGTGACCGGGACGACCTCGGCGCCCAGGAGCTCCATGCGGGTCACGTTCACGGCCTGGCGGCGGGTGTCCTCCTCGCCCATGTACACCACGCACGGCAGCCCGAACATCGCGCACGCCGTCGCCGTGGCCACCCCGTGCTGCCCGGCGCCGGTCTCGGCGATGATCCGCGCCTTGCCGAGCCGCCGCGCCAGCAGGACCTGCCCCACGGTGTTGTTGATCTTGTGCGCCCCGGTGTGCGACAGGTCCTCGCGCTTCAGCCACACCCGGTACCCCGTCTCCTCGGACAGCCGCGCGGCGAACGTGAGGGGCGTGGGACGGCCCACGAAGTCCCGGAGCAGCCCGTCGAGCTCGCCCCGGAACCCGGGGTCCTCCTTGAGGGCGGCCCATCCCGCGGCGAGCTCCTCGAGCGCCGGGATCAGGACCTCGGGGACGTACCGGCCCCCGTAGGCCCCGAACCGCCCGCGTGCGTCGGGCAGGACCTGAGGAACGGCGCTCACCGGCGCGAAGCCACCTGAGGTCGGCGTGTCATGGTGCCCGAGTGTACCGAGGGCGTCTCCGCGTTCCGGACGCAGGATCCGGGAACTGCGGGCGCGCGATCCCGCGACGCGTGTCTCGGGGCGGCCGGGTGCCGTGGTTTGCGTGGGTGCCGGTCCTGCTCCTCGCCGCCTCGCTGAACGCGACGGCCGTCCCCGCCGGCTCGGCGATGGTCTTCACGTATCCCAGGGACTGCAATTCGGCGCCCACGCTGCAGGACTGCATCGACCACACCTCGGCGGGCGACACCGTGGAGATCGACACGAACACTCCGCTCGCCGGGTCAACGCCGTCGATCGAGCACGGCCTCATCCTCAGGGCGGCCCCCGGATTCCATCCCACGCTCCGGGACGTCAACGTCTATGGCCAGACGACCTCCGACCCCATCCGCGTGATGCTCCGGGGGCTCACCGTGGACAACGTCCTGGTCCTCGACAACGGCCCGGTCCGGGCCGACCCGGGCGACGTGCTGACGAGCCTGGAGCATCCCGCGACCTGCACCCTGATCGGAACGGGTTCCCGCCGCCCGCCGCCCTTTCGCGGTCGTTGCGGGGTCAGTCCGCGTGTGGATGCTCCCTCGGGTCGGCTGTCTCGCCCCTGAGCCACCTGAGGGTCGCGCCCGGGTCCGAGGCCCGCATGAGCGCCTCGCCGACCAGCACGGCGTCCGCGCCGGCGTCCACCGCACGTTCGACCTGCTCGCGGGACGAGATCCCGCTCTCGAACACGCGGATGCGATCCGGGGGGACGCGCCGGAGGAGCTCCAGGGCCCGGCGTTCGTCGACGTCCAGGCTCTCCAGGTCGCGGGCATTGACCCCGAGGACCTTCGCCCCCGATTCGAGGGCCCGATCCAGGTCGTCGTCTCCGTGGGCCTCGACCAGCACCGCGAGGCCCAGGTCGTCCGCGGTGGCCACCATCGCCGAGAGCTCGGATGCCGACAGCGCGGCCGCGATGAGGAGCGCCGCGTCGGCCCCGGCGGCGCGGGCCTCCATGAGCTGGGACGGGTGCACCAGGAAGTCCTTGCGCAGGACCGGGAGCGTCGTCACCAGGTGGACCGAGCGGAGGTCGGCCAGCGATCCGTCGAAGTGGAGGGGCTCCGTGAGCACCGAGACCGCCGCGGCGCCGGCGGCCTGGTAGGCGGCGGCCTGGGTTCTGGGGTCGGCTCCCGCGGCGATCGATCCGGCCGACGGTGACGCGCGCTTCACCTCGGCGATGACGGCCGGCTTGGGACCCGCGCGGAGCGCTGCCGCCAAATCCCGGGCCGGCGGGAGCGACAGGCATCGGGCCATCAGCGCGCCCTCGTCGAGCGGCGACCGTTCGAGGTCCCGGCGTACCCGGGCCACGATGTCGGAGAGGAATCCCACGGCCCGGCCAGTGTACGGACGGCCCCGCCGCCTCAGGCAGGTCGGGCGGCGGCCAGGAACTCCCGGAGAGCGGTTCCCTCGTACAGGGCCCGGCCCACCACCGCCCCCTCGATCGCGGGTTCCAGCCCCGCCAGCGCCGCCACGTCGGCCGGCCCGGCGATCCCACCCGCGGCCACCACCGGGCGGCCCGTCTCCCGGGACACCCGGCCGACGGCGCCGAGGTCCGGCCCGGCCATCCCCCCCACCCGCTCCACCGCGGTGACCAGGAACCGGGCCACCGGGGCGGACCGGAGCGCGTCGAGCACCTCCCCGAGGGCCCACGACCCTTCGGCGGCGCGTCCCCGGGGGCGGACGATCTCCCCCTCCACCTCGAGCCCCACCACGAGGCGTTCGCCGTAGCGCTCCGCGGCCGCCGCCACGGCCCCCGGGTCCGACAGGGCCGCCGACCCCAGCACCGCCCGCGCGGCCCCGGCCGCCAGGAGGGCGTCGACCTCCTCCACCGTGGCCAGTCCCCCGCTGGCCTGGATCCGGAGTCCCTGGTGGGCGATCGCCCCGATCAGGTCGATGTTCCCGGCCACCCCCGTGAACGCGAGATCCAGGTCCACGACGTGCGCCCATACCGCGCCGGCGGCCGCGAACTCCCGGGCAGCGGCCACCGGGTCGCCCCCGAACGCGCCCACCGGCACGATCCCTCCCGCATGGAGGCGGGCCAGGCGGCCACGCGAGACGTCGACGGCGGGGATGACCTCGAACGGCCGGGCGGTCCTGCTCACCTGCCGGGACGGCGGAACCGGGCGCTCCCGGTCCGGGCGTCCTCCCCGGTCCGCGCGCCCTTGCCATTCGACCCCGCCCCGGCCGGGGTCTGGCCGTTCGTCCCCTGCTCTTCGCCGCTGCGCTCCAGCCGGACGCTCTCCGGGCCGAGGAGCAGGCGGAGCTCGGACAGCAGGCGGGCGGAGGGCTCCACCCGGTAGCCGTCGCCCAGGCGGAGCGGCGTGACCCCCTGGGAATGGACCACCCGGACCACCACGGGGATCCGCCCCGGCGACCCCGCCACGATCGACTTCAACTTCGCCAGGAGCCCGTCGGTGCACGACCCGGCCGGGATCTCCACCACCAGCGGGTCGTTCGACGCGGTCCCGGGCACCAGGACCAAGCCCTCCACGGATGACAGGTCGGGCCGGCGGATCTCCAGGGCCGCCAGCTGGAGCTCGCGTCCCCGGAGGTCGATGCGGCCCCGGACCAGGACGATCTCGTCCGCCGCCAGGATGTCGGCCACCTTCTCGTACACCGACGGGAACGCCACCACGGACACGCCGCCGGCCAGGTCCTCCAGCCGGAACAGCGCGTACGGGTCGCCCCGCTTCGTGTACTTGCGCCCCACCGTGGCGATGATCCCGCCCACGGTGGCCACGTCCCCGTCGCCGAGGTCCACCAGCGAGAGGATGTCCCGGTCCACCTGCCGGGCCAGCACGTCCTTCACCGCCAGCAGGGGATGGTCGGTGACGTACTGGCCGAGCATCTCCTTCTCCAGCCTGAGCATGGTCCCCTTGTCGAACTCCGGCCCGTGCAGGACCGATTCATCGATCTCGTGCTCGGCCCGTTCGGTGCCGCCGAACAGGGAGAACTGGCCGGCGGCCTCCGCCTTGCGTTCGGCCACGATGGGGCCGGACACCTTCTCCCAGGCCGCCTGCTCGCTCCCGTCCCGGCGCATCATCCCGCCCCGGGTGTACCCGAAGGAGTCGTACGTCCCGGCCAGGATCAGCGACTCCAGGACCTTCTTCGTCAGGACGCCGGGGTCAACCTTGCGACAGAAGTCGGCGAACCCCGCGAACGCCCCCTTGGCCTTCCGGGCCGCGATGATGTGCTGGACCGCTCCGGCGCCCACGTTGCGCACGGCCGACAGCCCGTACCGGACCCGTTCGCCGCCGCCGGGAGCCGGCGCGAAGTCCAGCTCGGACTCGTTCGCGTCCGGAGGGAGCACCTCGATCGCCATCAGCCGGCAGGCGTTGAGGTAGTACGGCTTGCGGTCCTTGTCGTCCTTCACGCTCGTGAGGATCGACGCCATGTACTCCACCGGATGGTGCCGCTTGAGGTAGGCGGTCTGGTAGGCCACGAACGCGTACGCGCAGGCGTGTGACGCGTTGAACCCGTAGTCGGCGAACGGGACGATCAGGTCGAAGATCTGCTCCGCGGTCTTCGGCTCGTATCCCCGGGCCACGGCGCCCTCCACGAACTTCTTGCGGTGCGGCGGGAGCAGCTCGCGGATCTTCTTGCCCATGACCTTCCGGAGCGTGTCGGCCTCGCCCATCGTGTATCCGGCCATGCGCACCGCGACCTGCATGACCTGTTCCTGGTACACGATGATCCCGTAGGTGTCCTTGAGCACGTCCTCGAGGTCCGGGTGGGGGTACGTGACCGGCTTCCGGCCGTGCTTGCGCTCCACGTACTCGATGTGCTGGCCCATGCTGAGCAGGCCCGGCCGGTACAGCGCGTTGAGCGCCATGAGGTCCTCGAACCGGTCCGGCGCGAGGGCCTTGATCAGCCCCCGCATGCCGTCGCCCTCCATCTGGAACACGCCGATGGTGTCCCCGCCCCGGAGCATCTCGTACGTGGGCTCGTCGTCGAGCGGGATGTGGTCGATGTCGAGCTCGATCCCGACCCGCCGGAGGTGGGCCAGCGTGTCCTCGATCACGGACAGGTTCCGCAGGCCCAGGAAGTCCATCTTCAGCAGGCCGAGCTTCTCCACGCCGTGCATGTCGAACTGCGTGACCACGCGGCGCGAGTCGTCCCGGGAGTCCTTCGACAGCTTCAGCGGCATGTACGTGACGAGCGGGGCATCCCCGATCACCACGCCGGCCGCGTGGACGCTGTCCTCCCGGCGGAGTCCCTCCAGGGCCCGGGCCGTGTCGATGATCTCCTTCGACTCCGGCTCCTTCTCGTAGGCGTCCCGGAGCTCCTGGGCCTCCTCCAGCGCGACCGCGATGGGCTTCTCCCGGCCCAGCACCGCCGGCGGGTACATCTTGCACAGCCGGTCACCCACGGAGGCGGGGAAGTCCAGGACCCTGGCGGCGTCGCGGATGCCCTGCTTCCCCTTGATGGTCTGGAACGTGATGATCTGGGCCACGTGGTCGGTGCCGTACTTCGCGGTGGCGTACCGGATGACCTCGTCCCGCCGGCGTTCGTCGAAGTCCATGTCGATGTCCGGCATCTGCTTGCGCTCGGGGTTCAGGAACCGTTCGAAGATCAGGCCGTACCGGAGCGGGTCGAGGTCCGTGATCAGCAGGGAGTACGAGACCACCGAGCCCGCGGCGCTCCCCCGCCCCGGCCCGACCCGGATGCCGTTCTCCCGGGCGAACCGGATGAGGTCCCACACGATGAGGAAGTAGCCGGCGAATCCCATCCCGCAGATGACCTCGAGCTCGTGCTCGATGCGCGCGCGGGTCTCGTCGTCGAGCTCTCCGTAGCGCGCGCGGGCCCCCTCGGAGACGAGCGTTCTCAGGTAGTCGTCCTGGGTCAGGCCGGCCGGCGGGTCGAACGGCGGCAGGTGGAGCTTGCCGAACTCGAGCGTGACCTCGCAGGACTCGGCGATGTCCAGCGTGGCGTCGCAGGCCTCCGGGAGGTCCGCGAACACGGCCCGCATCTCCTCCGCGGTCTTCAGGTAGAACTCGTCGGTGTCGAACTTCAGCCGGTTCGTGTCCTTCTGGACCTTCTGCTGCTGGATGCACAGCAGGACGTCGTGGGGCCGGGCGTCGGCCTTGTTCGTGTAGTGGAGGTCGTTCGTGGCCACCACGGGGATCCCGAGGTCGCGGCCCAGGGCCACCTGCCGGGCCAGGATCTGGCGCTGCTCGGGGAGCCCGTGGTCCTGGAGCTCGATGTAGAAGTTCCCGGGCCCGAAGATGTCGCGGTACTGGGCGGCGGCGCCCGCGGCCTTGCGGTCCTGCCCGGAGACCAGGTTGCGGGCCACCTCCGAGGCCAGACACCCCGAGAGCCCGATGAGCCCCTCGGACCGTTCGGCCAGGAGCTCCTTGTCGATCCGGGGCCGGTGGTAGAAGCCCTCCAGGTGGGCGTCGGTGACGAGCTTCAGGAGGTTCCGGTACCCGGTCTCGTTGCGGACCAGGATCGTGAGGTGGCGGTACTTCTCCTCGTTCTCGCCGGGGGCGCGTTCGAACCGGCTGGTCGGGGCGACGTACGCCTCGACGCCGAGGATCGGCTTGACCCCGTGCTGCACGCCGGCGTCGTAGAAGTTCAGCGCCCCGAACATCACCCCGTGATCGGTGAGCGCGAGCGCCGGCATCTCCAGCTCCTTGGCCCGGGCGAAGATGTCCGTGATCCGCGCGGCCCCGTCGAGCAGCGAGTACTCGGAGTGCGTGTGGAGGTGGACGAAGCTCTTGCCGGCCAACGGCGCCTCTCAACGTTACGGGGGAAGGCTCTTTCCACCGCCCCTGTGGAAACACGGTGGGGACCTGTGGAGAATCACACCTCTGTGATTCGACCTCTCCGGAGGCTACGCCCGTCCCCCCGAGGCGTCAAGACCGCACGTCACGCCGCTGGCTCAGGTCGCGGACGGATCGGGGCCCGACCCCCATGGATCCGGCGTTCCGCCGACCGAGAGACCGAAGAAGGGCCATACAGGACGTGGCCGTCGAGCGCCACGAGCGCGGCATGGGGACCGAGGTCGAACCGCTCGGAGTCGACTCGGCCGATGGCCCGTCCTTCCCGGTCCCACCGCTGCCCGGGTGCGGGGCACTCGAACTCGAACGCCGTAACATCGAACCGGACCTGGCAGTCGGATCCCGACGACGAATCCACGCCCCGGACCACGTAGAAGCCCCCCGGCGCGTGAAGAAGGAAGAAGCTCTCGGGCGGCTCACTGAACGATTCGCGGTCCTGTGGGAGCGAGGACGCGTCGATCCTCGTCACCGAGCCGACCGCATACCGATCAGCCGGCCCCAGGACGTAGTACCGGTTCTGCCAGATGGTGCCCTCACGCAGCTGCGGGAACTCCAGGGACCGAAGCACCGTTTCGATGGCCATCCTGTCCTCAACCGAGGCGTCGGGACCGAACCACATGGCCGCGGAGAAGTAGAAGCCGTCCTCGGCGAAGGTCACGTACAGAGGCGTCGGTTCCCTCCCTCCAACGTACGGCCGGATCTCCCTGAAGGACCGCGGGTCGAGCGGCAGGGGGTCGTTGCCCGGCGGGGGCGGCACCGGGAGCCGCTGTCCGAACCAGATCTGCACGGCCACGCCGGTGGCTGGGAAGTCCCTGAGCCCGCTCATGTCGGGCGTGCCGTTGCCTCCGTGCGGCGTGGTGGGGAAGTTCGAGACCATCAGGCCGCTCGACTCGAAGAAGCCACCGCTGGTGAACTCCCGCACGAGCAGTCCCCTCGGGACTCTGAGCGTCCAGCCGAAGCGGGGGTCGGCGTAGGTCACGAGCGGCTCGTCGGCGGGCCCCGGGTGGATGGAGGAGAACGCCCGCCACGTCACAACGCCAGCCCCGACCAGGATCAGAAGCACGATGGCGGCCGGCAAAAGCCGGGACCTGAGGGGATGTGGCGCGGGATCCGGGAGCCGCGACCCTCCCAGTGCTCGCTCCCAGAGATCCGCTGCCGGCCGGACACCGGCCAGCGTCCGCAGCTCATGCTCCCAGCGCTCAGTCATCATCCATCGCCTCCGATCCCAACAGCTCCCGCAGCCGGCGGCGTGCCCGGAACAGGTGCACCCGCACGACCGGCGCCGACGTTCCCATGGCGGTGGCGATGTCCTTCACCTCGAGGTCGGCCTCGTAGCGAAGCACCACCGCCGTCCCCTGGCCGGGAGAGAGCTGCCGGAGGGCGTCGATGACGCCGAGCAGATTCGCAGGGACCCCTTCGGCAACCGGAGTCGTCGGCGCCCGGCGCCGGTTCCCGCCGGCGCTCCGCGAGGACCACTCGAAACGCGGTCCGGTAGAGCCATCCCACGGGCTCACGCACGGACTCCCGATGCTCGATCAGGCGGGCGAACGCCTCAGCCACGGCATCGTCCGCGGGCTCGCGGTTCCCGCCGGTCCACCCGTACAGGGCACGCCACAGCCGTTCCCCGTGCGCCCGGTAGATCGCTTCGACATCGTGCCCGAGGGCGGGCAGGCCACCTGCCCCCTCGCCGACCATGGACTCCGGTCTCTTCTCCGTGTCGTGTCTCCAGCCGTCGACGACCATGCCACCGGGAAAGATGCTCGGGCGGCCTCTGCCGTTAACAACGCCCCCGATTCGGTGGCCGGATTCTCGGCCCGATCCAGAACGGCGAACCAATCTCAGCCGCGGAGCCAGTTCTCCACTCGGAGGTTCGGGACCCGGGAGAAATGACGGACGTTGCCGGTGACGAGCGTCAGATCGTTCGAGAGGGCGATGGAGGCGATCCGTAGATCAGGCTCGGCCAAGCGCCGTCCCTCCGACTCGAGCTTGGCTCGGAGCGTCCCGTAGATCTCGGCAGAGGCCTCATCGAACGGGAGAATCGCGACCAGACCCTCCACGACCTCTCTGGTCTTGCGCTGCAGGCGTGGGTTCGGTCGCCGAGCCACTCCATGCAACATCTCCCCGAGGGTGATCGACGTCGTGAACTGGACGTCGATGGGCAGGCGCGCGAGCTTGCGGACGAGGAGAAATGGAGGGTCCCTGCGGACGACCGCGGAGAGCACGTCGGTATCGAAGCACCACATGGATCAGTCGAAGTCCGGAGCAGGCCTGTCTCGGGCCTTCCGCCGGCTGGCCACGACCTCTCGCATGTCCTCTTCAAGGGTCTCCCATTCGGCGAGTGCGCCCAACCCGGCGAGCAGGCCCAGAGGACGCTGCCTCTGCCGGGACATCTCAGAGGGTGGAACCAGCCCCACTGCCGGCTTCCCCCGCCGAGTCACGATGAATCGTTCACCGCGTCCGACCCGATCGATCAGTTCAGAGAACCTCGCTTTTGCATCCGCGACGCTCAATGACTCTCTGTCATCCACTGGCTCTTCTGACATGGTGACATTCTACCGGAGACTCCCCGAGGTGAACGGCGCGACAACCGGGCGGCCCGGTCGGAGGCTTCGCGGCCGTGTGCGACACTCCGGAAGTGGAGGGGGCGGAGAGTTCCTGGGTGCCCGACCGGCCGGCGTGGTGGCAGCGCGGGGTTGTCTACCAGATCTATCCGCGGAGCTTCTTCGACGCCTCCGGGGACGGAATCGGGGACCTTGCGGGGATCGGCGAGAAGGCGGACTACCTGGCCTGGCTGGGGGTCGACGCCGCGTGGCTCTCCCCGATCTACCCGACGCCGGACGTGGATCTCGGCTACGACATCTCCGATTACCTCGACGTCGATCCGCGGTTCGGGACGCTCGAGGAGTTCGACGCGATGCTGGCCGCCCTCCACGAACGCGACATCCGGGCGATCCTGGACCTGGTCCCGAACCACACCTCGGACCAGCATCCCTGGTTCGTCGAGAGCCGGAGCGGTCCAGCGAGCCCCCTGCACGACTGGTACGTATGGCGGGAGTCGCGCCCGGACGGATCGCCGCCGAACAACTGGGAGAGCCACTTCGGAGGCCCCGCCTGGACATACGCGGAGCCGCCCGGCGCCTGGTACCTGCACTCGTTCGCCCAGGGCCAGCCCGACCTGAACTGGGAGAACCCCGAGGTCCGGGGGGCGCTGCAGAATGTCATGCGGTTCTGGCTCGACCGGGGGGTCGACGGGTTCCGGGTCGACGTCCTATGGCTCCTCGGCAAGGATCCCCGGTTCGCCGACAACCCGCCGAACCCCGACTGGCACCAGGGCCTTCCGCCGCGCTTTCGCCTCCTCCGAGCGAACTCCGAGGGGTGGCCCACCGCGCACGAGCGGGCCCGGCTGCTGAGGTCCGTGATCGACGAGTATCCGGACCGGGTCATGATCGGGGAGGTGGTCCTGCCACCCGACCGCGCGGTCACGTACCACGGGGAGGGCCTGGACGAGGCCCACATGCCGCACAACTTCGCGCTGACCGAGCTCCGCACGTGGAGCGCGGACGAGGTCCGGTCGGCCGTGGAGGGCTACGAACGGCTGCTGCCCACGGGGGCGTGGCCGAACTGGCTCCTCGGGGACCACGATTTCCCCCGGATCGCGTCGCAGGTCGGTCCCGAGCGGATGCGGCTGGCCCACATGCTGCTCCTGACGCTCCGGGGCACCCCGACGTGGTACTACGGCGACGAGCTGGGACTCCCGGACGCCAGCTTCCCTCCCGGCCGGCTGGGCCTGGTCGACCCCCCGGCCGCGGCGACCCCAGAGCGAGACCGCCTGATCGTCCGGACCCCGATGCAGTGGTCCCCCGGACCCCACGCCGGGTTCTCGGAGACCGAGCCCTGGCTCCCGCTCGCGTCGGACGATCCGAAGCTCACCGTCGAACGCCAGCGCGACGACCCCGACAGCACGCTCACGTTCGTCCGGTCCCTATTCGACCTCCGAAGGGAGAAACCCGCGCTCTCCGTCGGGACCTTCCGCTCGCTGCCGGCCCCCGAGGACGTGTTCTCCTTCGAGCGAGATCACCCCGACGGAACGATCCAGGTCCACCTCAACTTCGGCGACCAGCCGCGTGAGATCGTCGTATCGCGAGCCGGGCGGATCCTGCTGTCAACGGCGGGCCGAGCGGCGACCGCCGGGCCGGAAACGGACCGAGTGGCCCTGGGGCCAAACGAGGGCGTCATCGTCGGCGAAGCCGGCGGTCCCACAGCCTCCGGCCGATGAGGACCTGTCGCACCCGCACCCTGATGGTCGTGCCGGTCTCGCCGTGCGAAGGGTCAAGGACTTGTCCACACATGTTGATAACTAACTTAACTACAGGGTTGTAATTCCCGCGATGTTGTGCTACGACTCCGGCATGCCGGTGGCGGCCGCGGTTCCCAGTCGACTCTCCTATTCCTCGATCAGCACGTACGAGACGTGCCCGGCGAAGTTCCGCTTCCAGTACCAGGAGCGGCTGCCGCAGAAGCCGTCGGCCGCGCTCTCCTTCGGGGACTCGCTGCACCAGGCCCTGTTCCACTGGCACAACCGGCCGGTGCCGGTCCCGCCGCCGCTCGAGGAGCTCCACGAGATCCTCGACTCCGTATGGGTCTCGGACGGCTACTCCTCCGAGGCCGAGGAGCTGACGTACCGTGAGCACGCCGGCACGGTTCTGGGTCAATACCACCGGGAGAACGTCGGGTCGTACCGGATCCCCGCCGCGCTGGAGTTCCGGTTCACGGTCGAGATCGAGGGCATCCCGATCAACGGCACCATCGACCGGCTGGATCGCATCCCCGGGGGCGGCTACGAGATCATCGACTACAAGACCAACCGCCGCCTCCCCCCGATGTCGCGGGTCGAACAGGACCTCCAGCTCTCGATCTACTGGCTTGCGGCGCAACAGGTCTGGGGCATCGAGCCCGAACGCCTCACCCTGTACTTCCTCCTCCCCGGCCAGCGCATGACCACCACCCGAACCCGCGAGCACGCCGACGAGCTCCGCCGGCGGATCGCAACCGTGGCCGAGCGCATCGCCGCCGGGAAGTTCGAGCCGAAGCAGAACCCGCTGTGCGACTGGTGCGACTACCAGGCCATGTGCCCCCTGTACCGCCACAAGTACGAGAAGGCCGGCGGGGACCCGGCCCCCCGGATGAGCGAGGTCGTCGACGAGTGGGTCGCCCTGAAGCAGCAGGGCCGGGACGTGTACCGCCGCCTCGACGAGCTGGCCGTCCTCATCAACGCGTTCTGCGAGGAGCACGGCTACCGGCGGCTGTTCGCCTCCGACGGCTCGGTCATCGACCGCCGCCCCCAGCCCGTCACCGCCCCGGACGAACGCAAGCTTCGCGAGGTGCTCGAACCCCTCGGCCTGTGGGACCGCGTCCAGAGCGTGGACCCCCGGAAGGTGTCCGACCTGGTGGAGGGCCGCACGCTCCCACCGGACGTGGAGGACGCCGTGCTGGCCTCCCGCGAGGAGGTCCGCACGCAACACGCCCTGTACCTCACCCAGGACAGGGCCCGGGCCCGGCGTTAGCCCCCCTCGCGCCGAGGCCCCGACGGCGGGTCACCCCTCCCCCCTGGCCCGCCGCCGCACCATGATCGGCGTGGTTCGCCCCGAGGGTCAGGCTCCGGGCGGCGGCATCAGGCCTTCTCGGAGCGGCTACCCGCGACGGGCCCGTTGCAGGGCCCGCTCGAGGTCCGGCGGCAGTGGGTCCTCCAGCTCGATCCGCCGGCCGGTGACGGGGTGCTCGAACGAGATCCGCCACGAGTGCAGGAAGGTGCGGTCCAGACCCAGGGCCTTCGCCTCGTCACCGCCCCCGCCGTAGCGGCGGTCGCCCATCACCGGATGCCCGATGGCCGACAGGTGGACCCGGATCTGGTGGGTCCGGCCGGTCCGGGGCGCCGCCTCCAGCAGCGTGGTCCGGGCCAGCCGCTCCCGGACCTCGAACCGGGTCTCCGCTTCCCGGCCCCCCTCCGCGGTGACCCTGACCCTGGCTCCCTGCCGCTCCAGGGCGGCATCCACGGCGAACCGGTCGTGCTCCACGCGGCCCCGGACCAGCGCCAGGTACCGTCGGTCCACAGCATGCTCTCTGAACATGGCCCCCAGCAGCTCGTGTGTCCGGTCGTCGGCGGCCACCACCATCAGCCCGGAGGTCCCGGCGTCGAGTCGGTGGACGATCCCCGGGCGGTCCGGCTCCCACCCGGCGGCCAGCGGGATCCCCATGGCCTTCAGCCGGTTCACCAGGGTGCCGCCCCGGCGCGAGGCCGTGGGGTGGGTGGGCACTCCCGGCGGCTTCGACACCACGTACAGGTGCTCGTCCCGGTACCGGATGGGAACGGGGTCGCCCTCCGCCGGTAGCTCGCGGGCCGCGTCGAGGTCGATCTCCAGGCGCTCCCCGCCTTCCAGCCGGAACGACTTCGGCCGGGGCCGGCCGTCCACCGTGACCCGTCCGGCCTCGATGGCCCGCTGGACGTCGGCCCGGGGAACCCCCAGTTCCTCGGTCAGCACGACATCCAGGCGGCCCGGCCCCGGCGCGTCCAGGCTCTGAGCCGTCATCGGTGGACGGTTCGGCGCACGCTGGCCAGCAGGATCAGCCCGGCGCCGACCACGATGGCGGAGTCGGCCATGTTGAACACCGGCCACACTGGCGTCGCGTCCGGGTTTCTGGCGAACGCCAGGAAATCCACCACCTGTCCGGACAGCCCGGGGCCGTTCACGAACCGGTCGGTGAGGTTCCCCATGGCCCCCCCGAGGACCAGGCCCAGGGCCACGGCCAGGGTCCGGTTCGGGAGGTTGAAGGCCGCGAACAGGATCACCGCCGACACCGCCACCGTCGCGGTCAGGAACAGCCACGTGGCGCCGCCGAACAGGCCGAACGCGCCCCCCGGGTTCGTCGTGAACTGCAGCTGGAGGACGCCCGGGATCAGGGTGCGGTTCCGCCCCTGGAGGTGGTGCTCCGCGAGGTACTTGGTGAGCCGGTCGAGCCCGTACAGAGCCGCCGCGGCGGAGAACAGCATCACGGCCAGCCGGGCCCGGTCGCGCCTCGAGGCCTCGGCCGTGGCCGAGGGGGCCGCCGGCGGTTGAGACCCGGGGGCGTCGGGGTCCGGCGAGGGCATCAGCGCGGGCGGGTCGCCGCCTGCGCGTCCGCGATGCACAGGTTGGCGTACGGCAGGGCCTTCAACCTGGCCTTCTCGATGGGCCTGCCGCACCGCTCGCATGTCCCGTACGTGCCCTCGTCCATGCGGGTCAGGGCCTTCTCGATCTTGCCCAGGAGGTCCCGGACGTTGTTCTCCAGCGAAAGGTCCCGCTCGCGCTCGAAGGTGGCCGTCCCGGCATCGGCGTACTCGTCGTCGAACGCCATCTCGCCGGTGAGATCGGACTGATTCTGGGAGAACGTGGATGTCTCGATCTCGCTCAGCTGGGACTGCAACTCGGACTGCTCCCGTTCCAGGCTGGCCCGCAGATCGTCCCGCTCCTTGGCGGTCAGGGATTCCTTCGGCATGGTCGAGGGACCGTAGCACCCAGCCCGGAAGAGCGGCAACGGAACCGTCGCTCACGCCAATCGCCGGAGAGCCTGCTCGACAGAGACGCCGTCCACGTCGAAGGCCTTGTCCCTGGCGGTGGCGCCGGAGCGCAACCGGACGGCGCCCCGCGGCACGCCGAGGGCCGCGGCCAGGGCCCTCCGGGCCTCCTCGGTGGCCCGCCCCTCGACCGGCGGGGCCTGGACCCGCACCACCACCCGACTCTCGCGGACCTCCACCCCCGGCCTGGCCGATCGGGGCACCACCCGGACCGTGATCGTGGCCATCTCATCCGGTAGCATGACGGCACAGGCGACGACGGGAACGAGTAGGAGGACCCGTTCGGCCGGAAGCGAGCCGGGGACGGTGCGAGCCCGGCGGCCGGACCCTTCGAACATCCTCCCCGAGCTGCCGCCCGAACGGGAGCCTCCGGCTCCCCACTAGACGCGGCCGGGTCCGCCCGTGACAGCGGATGGGTGTGTTCGTACCCGATGAGGGGCCGGCGCCCGCGAGGGGGCCGGCAACGCGGGGTGGTACCGCGGGGCTCGATCGGCCTCGTCCCTGCAACCGGAGAGGGACGGGGCTCTTTTGTGCCCGGAACACGGGAGCGATGAGGACGATGACGATCTACGAACCGGTCGACGCGAAGGCGGACCTCCCGGCGGTGGACCGCCGGATCCTGGAGTTCTGGCGCGAGCGCCGGGTGTTCGAGCGCTCGGTGGAGCAGCGCGAGGGGTCGCCGGAGTGGGTGTTCTACGACGGACCTCCCACTGCGAACGGCCGCCCCCACATCGGCCACGCCGAGGCCCGGACCTTCAAGGACCTGTACCCGCGGTACAGGGCCATGACGGGGCACTACGTGCTCCGCAAGGCCGGGTGGGACTGTCACGGCCTCCCGGTCGAGCTCGAGGTGGAGAAGGAGATCGGCACCAAGAACAAGCGCGACATCGAGGCCTTCGGGATCGCGGAGTTCAACCGGCGGTGCCGGGAGTCCGTGGTGCGATACGTGGACGACTGGAAGGAGCTGGTGGAGCGCATCGGCCACTGGATCGACATGGACGACCCGTACTGGACGATGTCCACCGACTACGTCGAGAGCGTGTGGTGGTCGCTGAAGACCCTGTTCCGGCGGGGGCTGCTGTTCCAGGACAACAAGTCCGTGGCGTACTGCCCCCGGTGCGGGACGGGGTTGTCCGACCACGAGGTGGCCCAGGGCTACGAGCGCGTCGTCGACCCCAGCGTGTTCGTGAAGTTCCGGATCACCGAACCGTCCACGCCGGAGCTCGGCGGCGGCGCGATCGTCGCGTGGACCACCACGCCGTGGACCCTTCCCTCGAACCAGGGCCTCGCCGTGGACGAGGGCGAGACCTACGTGATGGTCGAGCACGACGGGGAGCGCCTGGTGGTGGCCGCCGCGCTGAAGGATGCCGTCCTGGGCCAGGACGCGCGGGTCGTGGCGACGCTCCCCGGCCGGGCCATGGTCGGGACGCGGTACGAGCCGCTGTACGCGAACGTGAACGGGAATGCCCACCGGGTGGTGGCCGCCGACTTCGTGGTGATGAACGAGGGAACCGGCGTCGTGCACATCGCGCCCGGGTTCGGGGCGGACGACCTCGATCTGGGCCGGCGAGAGGGCTGGCCCGCGTTCAACCCGATCGACGACTTCGGACGGTTCACCGAACGGGGCCCCGAGTTCGTGAGGGGGATGTTCGTCAAGGACGCCGACCCGGTGCTCACCGACGACCTTCGCTCGCGAGGTCTGCTCCTTCGGGAAGAGCGCTACGAGCACACCTACCCGCTGTGCTGGCGGTGCGGCACACCGCTGCTGTACGTCGCGCGGACCTCCTGGTACGTGCGGACCACTGCCCGCAAGGAGCGGCTGCTCGAGGTCAACGAGGGAGTGAACTGGTACCCCGACCACATCAAGCACGGGCGATACGGGAACTGGCTGGAGAACAACGTCGACTGGGCCCTGTCCCGCGAGCGGTACTGGGGGACGCCGCTGCCGCTGTGGCGGTGTGACCCCGGCCATGTGACCGCGATCGGGTCCCTCCGCGAGCTCGGCGAGCGGGCCGGGCGGGACCTCTCCGACCTCGATCCGCACCGGCCGTACATCGACGAGGTGGCGTTCGCCTGTCCGGACTGCGGCGAGGAGGCCCGCCGGGTCCCGGAGGTCATCGACGCCTGGTACGACTCCGGCGCCATGCCCTACGCCCAGTGGGGCTACCACCCGGACCTCGCCCGGGGCACCGAAGAGTTCGCGCGGCGATTCCCGGCCGACTTCATCGCCGAGGGGATCGACCAGACGCGCGGGTGGTTCTACTCGCTGATGGCCGAGGGCGTCCTGGTGCACGACTCCACGGCGTACCGCAACGTCGTGTGCCACGGCCTGGTCATGGACCGCGAGGGCCGGAAGATGTCGAAGTCCCTCGGAAACGTCCTCGATCCGTTCGAGCTGCTGGACCGGTTCGGTGCGGACGCCGTTCGGTGGTTCATGATCGCGAGCGGCTCGCCGTGGGCGGACCGCCGGGCCTCCCCGGACACCTTCGAGGGCGTCGTCCGGCAGTTCCTGCTCACGCTGTGGAACGTGTATGCGTTCTACGTCCTGTACGCGAACGCCGACGGGTTCGACCCGGACGCGGTCGGCGCGGCGGCGGGAGTCCTGGTGTCCGAGCGTCCGGCGCTCGACCGGTGGATCCTGTCGCGGCTCCACCGGGTCGCGGGCGACGTCCGGTCGCAGATGGAGCGCTTCGACGCGACGGGTGCGGCTCGGGACCTCGCCGCGTTCGTCGACGACCTGTCGAACTGGTACGTCCGGCTGTCGCGGCGGCGGTTCTGGTCGGCGGAGCGGGGTGGCGCGTCCTCGGAGGCCCGCGACAAGGCGGCCGCCTACCTGACGTTGCACCAGTGCCTGGTCACGGTGGCCATGCTCCTCGCGCCGTTCACGCCGTTCCTGTCGGAGGAGCTGTGGCGGAACCTGGCCGCGGGGCGGGGCGGGCGGGGTGAGTCGGTGCATCTCGCCGACTTCCCGGTGGCGGACCCCAGGGTGGTGGACGACCGGCTGGAGTCGGCGATGGCCGCGGCCCGCCGGATCGTGACGCTCGGCCGCACCGTCCGCAGCGACACCAAGGTCAAGGTGCGCCAGCCCCTGTCCCGGGCGGTGGTGCACTTCGCCGGCGATCACGATGCGCTCCGGCCGCTCCTCCCGCTGGTGACGGAGGAGCTCAACGTGAAGGCGGTGGAGTTCGCCGAGTCCGCCGAGCGGCTGGCCGGGTGGCGGGCCAGGCCGAACTTCCGGGTCCTCGGGCCCACGCTGGGGCAGAAGGTGAAGGAAGTCGCCGCAGCGCTGGGGGCCGACGGGGGAGAGCTGGCCGCGGCCCTGGCCCGGGGGGAGGCCGTCGACGTCCCGGTGGACGGCGAGCCGGTGCGGCTGGAGCCGTCAGAGGTCGATCTGTCCCAGGAGGTCCGGGAGGGGTGGGGCGTGGCCGCGGAGGGCGGGACCACCGTGGCCCTCGACCTCGACCTCACCGACGACCTCCGCCGGGAGGGCATGGCCCGCGAGGTGGTGCGGCTGGTCCAGGACGCCCGGAAGGCCGCGGGCCTGGACGTGAGCGACCGGATCTGGCTCGCGGTCCAGACGCAGGGCGAGGTGGCGACCGCGCTCTACGCGCATTCGCGCTACGTCATGGAGGAGACGCTGGCCTCGGAGCTGTCGTTCGGGCCCGGCGACGGGGCGGATCACGAAGCGGAGGGAACGGTGGACGGCGTGCCGGTCCGGATCGGGCTGTCACGGTCGGCGGCGGACGCCGCCGGGCTGCCGCCCGCCTAGCGGAGTGCCGGCGGCCTAGTCCTCGCCCCAGAACAGCTCGCGGAGGGAGGAATCCTTCTCGCCTTCGCGGGCCTCGCCGTCTTCCTGGGGGCTGGCCCCGGCATCCGGTTCGACCGCCCCGGCTCCCGCCTCCGCCGCTCCCGGCTCGGATCCCGTCGCTCCAGCCTCGGGTTCCGCCACATCCGCTTCGGGGACGACCGCCACCGACTCCGGTCGTTCGCGGAACAGGGCGGATGTGTCGAGGGGCTGCTTGAGATCGCTGGGCGGCTCGGGAAGATCCGGCAGGGAGGGGGCCCTCGTGTCCGTGGCCACCGCCGCGGACGCCTCCGACGCCGGGGCCTCCGCGTCCGCGACGGCGCCGCCGGCTCCGGGGTGTCGGGAGCCGGCCGGTGCGTCCGACGCCGACGGGCCGGTTCCGTGTGCGGCCGAGGGGGCGGAGCCCTGGGGGGGCGAGGGGGCGGAGCCCTGGGGGGCCGACGGGCCGGGCCGTTGCGGGGCGGGCTCCGTCGAGAACGACGCCGGGGCCTGGGACGGCGCCGCCGGGCCGGCCGGCGCGCCTCCGGGACCGCCCGATCCAAAACCGCTCGGCGGAGGCGAGGGAGTCCCCGTCCCCGGAGACGAGCCCGGTGCCGACGGCTCGGTCCGGGCGGCGTCGCGGGCGGACTGCACCATGTCCTTCACGGTCTGGGCGTGCCCCTGCACCAACTGGGCCAGCTGCTGGAGGAACTCGCGCTCGCGGGCAACGAACGCTCCCACCGCGGCGGTGCCGGCTCCCGCACCGCCGGCCGCCCCCGCCCGCGACTGGGCCTCGCGGAGGATGGTCTGGGCCCGGGCCTGGGCTTCGCGGACGATGGCCTCGGCCTGCTGCCGGGCCTGGCGGCGGATCTCGTCGGCCTGCCGTGAGGCATCGGCCACGTCCGAGGCGCCCGAAACGCGGACGGTCGGCATGGCCCCGGCGCGCTCGGAGAGCGAACGGCGCTCGTCGAGGAGGCGGGTGAGCTCCTCCGTGATGCGGTCGAGGAAGTCGTCGACCTCCTGCTCGTCGTAGCCGCGGAACGCCCGGCGGAACTGAACCTGCTGGACGTCAACCGGAGTCATTCGCTGCGAAGCCACCGGGGCTGCCTCGTCCTTCTTCCTGGCCATGTCGGATCCTCTCCGCGTCGGAGCTCGGGGTCCGGGACAGGATACTGACGGAGCCCCCGCCCGGCACACTCGCGCTCCCGTGCGCTAGCAGCCGATGGCCGTCCTCAGGACCCCGATGCCGATGAACACGATGATCGGCGACAGGTCGAGCGCCATCATGCCCATCCGGAGCGGCGGCATGATGTTGCGAAGCGGCCGGAGCACGGGGTCGGTCAGCGTGAACAGCGCACCCATCACGGTGGCCAGCGGTTCGGTCCTCGGCGGTGGGAACCACGACGACAGGATCCGGACGAACAGGATGATCAGGTAGATCGTCAGCAGAGCGCAGACGATCCGCAGGCCGCCGGACACGCCGAGGAAGGTTCCGCAGCGGTGTCCGAACAGGGTGAGCACGCGGCCGGGTCAGAACTGGTTGTAGAAGCTGCCCGACAGGCGCTCGCGCTCCTCGGCGGAGACCTCCACGTCGGCAGGGGTCAGCAGGTACACCCGGTTCGCCGCGGTCTCGATCTTCCCGCCGAGGCCGAACACCAGGCCCGAGGCGAAGTCCACCAGCCGCCGGGCGATGGCGTCGTCCGTCCCCTGCAGGTTCATGATGACCGGGATGCCCTCGCGGAACTTGTCGCCGAGGTCCCGGGCCTCGTTGAACCGCTTCGGCTCGGACTTGTGGATGGTGGTGGCGGCGGCGGGGCGGGGCTGCGGGATGGTCCGGATCACGCTGTGCGCGGGCTCGGGGACCGGCGCCACCGACACGGGCTCCCGGTGCCCGAACCGCCGGGGCTGGGCCACGGACATCTGCTCGTCGGCGTAGTCCTGGACCTCCTCGTCCTCCTCCTCCTCGACCAGGCCGAGGTAGCTGAGGGTCTTCTTCCATGCTCCTGGCATCCCCGCCTCCTACGTGGTGGGCCGGTCTCCGAACAGGGCCGTCCCGATCCGAATCATGGTAGCGCCTTCCTCCACCGCAACCTCGTAATCCCCGGACATTCCCATCGAAAGCTCCGGGAGGTCGTCCGGGCCGTTCGCCAGCCCCTCGCGGAGGTCCCGGAGCCGCCGGAAGTACGGCCTCGCTCCCTCGGGGTCCTCGGTGAACGGGGGGAGGGTCATGAGTCCCCGGAGTTCGATCCCGGGCTGAGCCCGGACCTCGGCGGCGAGCGAGGGGAGGTCCTCCGGCGACACCCCGGCCCGGCGCCCGGTGAAGTCAACCTGGATCAGGGCCGGGATCCGGCGGCCGTCGCGCTCGGCCCGGCGCGACAGCCGGGCCGCGGCCGGGGCCGCACCGATCGTGTGGACGACGTCCGCCAGGTCCGCCACCCGGTGGGCGGTGGAGCGCTGGAGGGTCCCCACGAAGTGCCACCGCACGCCATCCACCTCCGCTCGCTTCGCCGCCAGCTCCTGCACGTAGTTCTCTCCCACGTCGGCGACCCCGGCCTGGGCCGCCCACCGGACCGCGGCCGCGGGGATGCCCTTGGCCACCGCCACCACCGTGACATCACCGGGTTCCCTGCCGGTCCGGTGGGCCGCCGCCTCGACGCCCCGCCGGACGCCGGCGAGGTTCCGTTCCAGCGCGGCGGCCGAGTCTATCACTCTCGTTCTCACAAACGAGCAACAATGCTCGATCGTTGCCACACGTCACAGTAGCAACGCGACCTCGGCGCCCTGCGGAAGCCCGTCACCGGCGTGCGGCCACCAGGGCCTGACGGCCGGTCCGGGGCCCCTCGCGCCGGTGGGAGAAGAACCGTCGCCGTTGGCACGCGGTGCACACCCCCGCCACGTCCACCTTCCGGATCCCCAGCGCCCCCAGCGTGGCCTTCGCCGTGGCGGGGAGGTCCAGGAACAGCTTCCCCCCCCGTCGCTCGGTGACGGCGCCGGCCTCCGAGGCCGAGCCCACCGCGAGAGCGACGTCCTCCCCCACCTCGTAGTGACAGGGGCCGATGGCGGGCCCCACGGCCACCCGGACGTCGGACGGGTCGTCGAACAGGGCCGCGGCGGTGGCGAGCGCTCCGGCGGCGAGACCTCGCCATCCGGCGTGGACCACAGCCAGGAAGCCGGACCGGGGCGACGCCATGGCCACCGGCAGGCAGTCGGCAACCAGGACGGCCAGCGGGAGGTTCGCCGACGAGGTGAACAGCGTGTCGGCGCCGGGGATCCGCGAATCGGGGTCGGCGAAGCCCGCGGCGGCCCGCCTGGTTCCCACCCGGACGGCCCTGGCCCCGTGGACCTGCTCGGCGGTCGCGAAGGCGGAGATCTCCAGGCCCTCGATGACCCGCTCGCGGTTCGTCGAGACCGACGGCGCGTCGTCGCCGACCACGAACGACAGGTTCAGGGAATCGAACGGCTTCGCGCTGGCGCCGCCGGTCCGCTCCGTGAACGCCGCCAGGAAGCCGGCCCGCTCGAACGAGACCGACACCAGCGCCAACGCGCGCTTGCCCAGGGAGCGCTGTTCGAACACCATGACGACCGAGGATCGCACGCGGCCAGAACGGGATCAACGGGGGCGGGAGCGAGGTCGGACGCGAGATCCGGGGAGCGTTCGGGGGGAACGCCGGGGAGATCCGGCACCCGGAGACGAAACGTGGGGGGCGGTGGCCGATCCGGAGGCCCGAGGCGGGGGAAGGGCGCCTCGGTGTCGGTTCGGTTCCGCCCCCCACACGTCCGCCGGTCTGCCGCACGCACCCGGCGGGGTGGTGTCAGCTCTTCAGGAAGTCCGGGATGTCCAGGTCCTCCTCTGCGTCGAAGACCACGGTCTCCGGAGCGGGCTTGAAGATTTCGTCCTCCTCCTCGTGCTCCAGCAGCGACGGCAGCGGCGCCTCCTCCGCCTCGGCGCGCGGGGTGAGGGAGGGCTCCTCGAGCAGGCGCGAGAGCCGGGAGTCGGCGACGGCCGACGGGACCAGCTTGTCGAACCCCGCGGCGATGACCGTCACGCGGACCTCGTCGCCGAGAGCATCGTCGATGACAGCGCCGAAGATGATGTTCGCGTCGGGGTGGGCCACCCGGGTGATGGTCTCGGCGGCCCGGTTCACCTCGTGCAACGCGAGGTCCTGCGGACCGGAGATCGAGAGCAGCACGCCCTTCGCGCCCTCGATCGAGGACTCGAGCAGCGGCGACGAGATGGCGGCCTTCGCCGCCTCCTCCGACCGCTTCTCCCCGGAGGCGTGGCCGATCCCCATGAGGGCCGACCCGGCGCTCGTCATGACCGCCTTCACGTCGGCGAAGTCGAGGTTGATGAGTCCCGGCGTCATGATCAACGAGGTGATGCCGTCCACGCCCTGATACAGGACCTGGTCGGCCATCCGGAACGCGTCCACCATCGGCGTCAGCGGGTCCGACACCTGGAGCAGACGGTCGTTCGGCACGATGATCAGGGTGTCGACGGCCTTCTTCAGGTCGGTGATCCCCATCTCGGCCTGAGTGGCGCGCTTGCGGCCCTCGAAGCCGAACGGGCGGGTCACGACGCCGATGGTCAGCGCCCCGAGGTCGCGGGCGATCTCCGCCACGACCGGGGCCCCGCCGGTGCCGGTGCCGCCACCCTCGCCGGCGGTGATGAACACCATGTCGGCGCCCTTCAGGATCTCCTCGATCTCGGAGCGGTGCTCCTCCGATGCCCGCTGGCCGACCTCGGGGTTCGAGCCGGCTCCCAGGCCTCGCGTGGTCTCCCGGCCGATGTCGAGCTTCACGTCGGCATCGGACATCAGGAGGGTCTGCGCGTCGGTGTTCACGGCGATGAACTCCACGCCGCGCAGGCCCGACTCGATCATGCGGTTCACCGCGTTCACGCCGCCGCCGCCGATCCCGACGACCTTGATCACGGCGAGGTAGCTCGATGGAGACTGCATCTCCTGCCCTCCGCTCCGGGAGCGACTGCTCCCTCTACCTGGGGAAACGCCGTGGTGGAATCCCCCTACCCTGACCCTCAACTCGAGGTTTATTGCCATATCAACCTCGAGTACAGAAGCAGCACTGTAACGCCTTCCTGCTGGTCCGTCAAGCAGCCGGTGAACTGGAGTTGTTGCTTGGGATGACAGAAGTTTCTGCCTCAGGCTGAGGCGCGCGGAGTCGCCTCCACTCCCCCGGCGTGATAACCAGCCGGTCATGGTCCGGGGGTGCACGTTCGACCCCGGAGACGAGGCAGTCATCTGGCGGATCGAGGCGAACCGCCGGTCCGACGTGGAGGCGGCATTCCGTCGCGCCGGCGCCCACCGGATCGATGCCGGGAGCGGCGGCGACGGGAACGACACGCTCCTGGCCCGCGACGGCATCGGCGACGACGCGCTCGACGGAGGGAAGGGACGGGACGGCTGTCAGTTGGACGGCCAGGGCACCGCGAGGAACCGCCCGTGGGCCCGATCGCTCAGTTCGGCTTCTTCCGCCCGTGACGCGTGCCGCCCGAACGGGCCTTCCCGTCGTTGCCCGCATGCGTGGTCTCCGTGGATGGTGGGCGCCGCTTGGGCTCCATGCGGATGCCGGCGACGTGGCCCACGGCCCGGACCACGGGCGCGAGCGGTGAGCGGACGTCCACCCGGGCCAGCCGGACGCCGCGATCGGACGCCCACTGCAGGATGCCGGCCAGGGCCTGGTCCTTCGCGTCGATCTCTGAGGGCTGCCCGAACAGGACCGTCGCTCCGTCGGGAAGCTCGAGCTGGACGGCCCCGCCCTCGACCGGCGACACCGTACGGACCCGCTGCCGGAGCCACGGGCTCATCCCTCCCGCAATCGCCGCAGCGCCGGCCAGCCGCTGGATGCGCGCCCCGAGGGTCACCCGGTCGAGGCCCGGCAGCTCGGGCAGCCGCGGACGCGACTCGAGGCGGTCGAGCACCGTCCCGTCGGTGGACACCAGCAGCCACGTCGACCCCACCTGCATGGTTGCGGCGGGGATCCGTTCGTGGACCTCGATGCGAACCGTTCCCGGGAGCGACCGTGCCACGTCGGCACTCGCGATCCACGGGTCCGTCTCCACCGACTCGGCCACGCGTCCGAGATCGAGCCACAGGACGTTCGTGGAGTGGCGAAGGCCGGTGAGGCGCAGCACCTCGCCGCGCTTGACGTGCGAGGTCCCGGTCACCTCGATGTGACGGGCGTGGAACATCGAGCTGTTCGCGGCGAACCAGGCCGCCCCGGCCAGGGCGATGCCTGCCAGCGGGACGACCACGACCGCCGGCACCCTCGGCCAGGGGCGCGACGAACCCCGCGCCTCGTGGCGGCCCTTCCGCTCGCGCCGTCCCTGCCGAGGTTGCGGCGACGGGCGCGCCGGCGGACGCCGGACGGCAGGGCCGAGGGATCGATCAGCGCGGGATCGTGTCGAAGCGACCAACGAGATGCACCTCCGGCTCGAGGCGGACGCCGTAGCGGTCCGCGACCTGCTTCTGGATCCTGCGGATGAGGGCCACCACGTCCGACGCGCGGGCGCCCGGCCGGGCCACGATGAAGTTCGCGTGCTTCTCCGACACCGAGGCGCCACCCATCGCGGCGCCCTTCAACCCGAGGTCCTCGACCATCTTCGCCGCATGCCCGCCCTCGGGGTTCTTGAACACGCTGCCGCAGTTCGGCTCGGCCAGGGGCTGGGTCCGGCGCCGCCATTCCCGGGCGTCGTCCATCCCGGCGCGGATGCCGGCCGGATGGCCCGGGCGGAGCCCGAGCACGGCGGCCACCACCACACCGTCGTCCGGCAGCGCGGAGTTCCGGTAGACGAACCCGGCCTCCGCGGCGGGGATCGCCGTGGCCGACCCCGCGCGGAGCCGGAACACGTCGACCTGCTCGACCACCTCGTGCAGCGAGTGGCCGTGCGCCCCGGCGTTCATCCGGACCGCTCCCCCCACCGTCGCCGGGATGGCCACGCCGAACTCGAGGCCCTCGAGTGAATGCGACAGGGCCACCCCGGCCAGGCGCGGGAGCGGTATCGAGCCGCCGGCGGTGAGCCGGTCGCCGTCGCGTGCGGCCCACCGGAACCCCTTGCCCAGTCGCAGGACGAGCCCGGAGAATCCCTCGTCCGACACCAGGACGTTCGACCCCTTGCCCAGGACCACGAACGGGATCCCGGCGTCGCGGACGGCCTCCCCGGCGGCGCGGAGATCGGCCTCGGACTCCGGTTCCAGGAACAGCGCCGCGGGGCCGCCGATGCGAAACGTCGTGAGCGGCGCCAGGGGGAACCCGGTCCGGACGCGATCCCCGCACGCGGCCCGGAGGATGGTCTCCGCCCGGGCCAGCGAGCCGGTCCCCACGCCGGTCGTCCCCTCGGCTGCCGACGGCATGCTCACTCGACCTCCGGCGCCACGCTCGGTCGAACTCCGGTCACCGTGGTCACTCGACCTCCAGGATCCGTTCGAGGGCCTCGTCGGCGACCGTGGTGACGTCCCCCGCGCCGAGGGTCAGGACGAGGTCGCCCGGGCGCACCTCGCGGGTCAGGAACTGCACGACGTCGGAGCGCTTCGGCAGGTACAGCACGCGCTTGGCCGGCGCGCTCTCGGTGAGCGACTCCACCAGGAGCTTCCCGGTGACGCCCGGGATGGGGAGCTCGCCCGCCCCGTAGACGTCGGTGATCACCACGACGTCGGCCTCCCCCAGGCTCTCCCCCAGCGCCCCCCACATCGCCTCGGTCCGGGTGTACCGGTGCGGTTGGAAGACGGCCACGACCCGCCGGTACTCGGACGGGACGGCGGCGAGCGTCGCGCGGACCTCCGTCGGGTGGTGCGCGTAGTCGTCGTAGAACTCGGCCCCCCGGCCCATGCCCCGGAACTCGAACCGCCGCCGGACGCCGGCGAAGTCGCGGAGGGCCGCAGCGGCCTCCTCCGGATCCACACCGGCGGCCCGCGCGGCCAGCATCGCGGCCGCCGCGTTCAGCAGGTTGTGGACGCCGGGAACCCGCAGCCTCACCGGCACTTCCCTCCCGTCCACGGCCACCGTCCCCCGCACGCCGCGTCCCGAGGCGGCGTCCACCATGACCCGCACGGCGTTCCGGGGACCGGTCCCGTACGTGATCGCGTTCCGGGGACCGGTCCCGTACGTGATCGCGTCGCCCGACCCCGCGGCGTCGCCGTCCGCAGCGGAGCGACCCGGCCCGGAGTTCCGCCCGGCACGGCGGACCGCGTCGAGCGCGCCGGGGTCGTCCCCGCACACCACCGTGGTCCGTGCCCGCTCGAGGAACCGGGCGAACGCCGCGCGGGTCTCCTCCGCACCTGAGTAGAAGTCGACGTGGTCCACCTCCACGTTCGTCACCACGGCCACCTCCGGGGCCAGCAGCAGGAACGATCCGTCGCTCTCGTCGGCCTCGGCCACGAACCACGGCCCGTCGCCGTGACGGGCCCCCGAGCCGCTCTCGTTGAGGTCGCCTCCGATGACGAACGTCGGGTCCAGCCCGACCCGCTCCAGGATCACCGCGATCATCGACGTCGTGGTGGTCTTCCCGTGCGTCCCGGCCACCGCCACCCCGCGGGAGCCGGACATCAGCGCCGCCAGGACCTGGGCCCGGGCCAGGACGCGGATGCCCAGACGGCGGGCCTCGACGAGCTCCGGGTTCCGGTCCGGGATCGCGCTCGACACGACCACGGCGTCGGGGGTCCCGGCGGCGGTGACCTGCTCCTTCCGGTGGCCCACGGAAACGGCGGCGCCGAAGCCGAGGAGGTCGTCCACCCCGGCCGAGGCCTTGAGGTCGGACCCCGACACCTCGATCCCCCGGGCCACCAGGAGCCGGGCGATGCCGCTCATCCCCGCGCCCCCGATCCCGATCATGTGGACGCGACGGATCGGCCCGAGGTCCGGAACCGGCAGCGTCGGGATGCTCCCGGCCGGCGGTCGGTACCCGTTGCCCGCCCCACCCGCGCCGGCGTCTCCCCCGGCGGTCTCGCCGTCCACACGCGGATCCGCGTCGTTCACGGCACCTCCCTCGAGGCCGCGCGGACCACCAGCTCGGCCACCCGCTCCGCGGCATCCGGGTGGGCCCACGCCGAGGCCCGCTCGCTCATGGCTGCCAGCCGTTCGTCGTGGTCCACCAGGCTCTCGATCCGCTCGGCCAGAGCCTCGGCCGTGAGCTGGTCGTCGAGCAGCACGCTGGCTCCCCCGGCCTGCTGGACGGCCCGGGCGTTGGCCTCCTGGTGCCCGGCCGTCGCGTAGGGATACGGGATCAGCACCGACGGGATGCCGCACGCGGTGACCTCGGCCACGGTCGTCGCGCCGGCCCGCGACACCACCAGGCCGGCCACGGCGTACGCCAGGTCCATGCGGTCCAGGAACGGCAGCGCCCGCACGCGCAACGCCCCGCCCTCGGGCAGTCCCCGGGAGACCGATTCATGATGGGCCGGCCCCGTGAGGAGGAGGACCTGGAGGTCCCCGCGGTCACGCAGCAGATGGCACACCCCCGCCGCGGCCCGGTCGATGTGCAGGGCTCCCTGGCTCCCGCCGAATATCACCACCGTCTTCCGCTCCGGATCCAGGTCGAGCTGCACGTGGGCTTCCTTGGCCAGGCCGTCGCGCTCGGTCGGGACCGCGGCGATGGACTCGCGGATGGGGTTCCCGGTGACCTCGGTCCGGGCCCGCCGGGGCAGTCCCCGGGCGGCCTCGGCGAACGACAGGGCGGTGACCGATGCCACGCGGGACAGCAGACGGTTGGCCAGGCCCGGGACCGCGTTCTGCTCGTGGAGGACGATCGGCTTCCGCTCCCGCCACGCCGCGATCACCGGCGGGGCGCTCACGTAGCCCCCCATCCCGAGCACCACGTCGCACTCCCGGACCAGCGGGCGGCACCGCCGGACCGACGACAGGGCGGCGAACGGGGCGCGAAGGGCCCCCAGCGACGCCCTGCGCAGCAGCGGCCTGGCCTGGACCTCGACCAGCTCGAACCCAGCCGCGGGGACCAGCCGGGCCTCCTGGCCCGCGGCCGTCCCGGCGAACCGGACCTCGGCCCCGTGGAGGTCCGCCAGCCGGCGGGCCACGGCCAGGGCCGGGAACACGTGCCCGGCCGTTCCCCCGCCGGCGACCAGCACCCTCATCGGGTCCCTCCGGCATGCGGCGGGCCCCGGCGGCGGGAGCTCCCCACGGGATGCCCCCGGCGGGCCGCTTCCCGTGCGGCGTCACGGCGCGCGGCGTCACGCCCGGCGGAACCGCCGCTCCGCGCGGGCGCCTGCCGGACCGGCCGTCCCGCGGCCGGCCGCTGGCTCCCGCTCCCCCGGGGGAGGGCCGGGCCCCCATGGGGCCGGACGGCCTCGCGGCGGGGCGCCGCGGCCGCCACCCGAGCCGTGGCCGGAGGGTTCGCGGTCCGGCCCCGGCCGCTCCGGCCGGTTCGGGCCTTCCGAGCCTCCGGGCTCCGTTCGCCGGCCTGCTCGCGCCCGGCGGTTCGACCGATGTTCGCCAGGATGCCCACGCCGGCCAGCGTGACGATCAGCGACGAGCCTCCGAACGACACGAACGGCAGCGGGACGCCGGTCACGGGAAGGAGCCCGGTCACCGCGCCCAGGTTCACCAGGGTCTGGATGGCCAGCCACCCCACGATGCCGGTGGCCAGGAGCCGGCCGAACGTGTCGGTGGCCCGCGAGGCGATCCGGATCCCCGTGTAGACGAGCACGGCGAACAGCACCAGCACCACGATCTCGCCGATCAGCCCGAGCTCCTCGCCGAGGATCGAGAAGATGAAGTCGGTGTGCGCGTTCGGCAGCCACATCCACTTCTGCCGGCTGGCTCCGAGCCCCACGCCGAACCATCCGCCCGACCCCAGCCCGATGAGGGACTGGATCACCTGGTAGCCGCTGTTCAGCGGGTCGGCGCCGGGGTGCAGGTACGAGAATAGGCGGGCCTTCCGGTACCCCTCCACCATGATCAGGCCCCACCCCATGACGGCCGCCGTCAGCGTGGTGACGGCCAGGTAGCGCAGCCGCACGCCGGCGGCGAACAGCATCACGAACGTGGTGACGACGACGACCGTGGTGGTCCCCAGGTCGCGCTGGAGCACGATCAGCCCGCACACCACGAGCACCGCGGGAAGCAGCGGGATGGCCAGGTGCGCGGCGTCATCGAGCCGCTTCCACTTCCTGGTGAGCACCGTGGCGGCGAACATCACCACGGCGAGCTTGGCCAGCTCGGACGGCTGGACGGTAACCGGCCCCACCTCGATCCACCTCGACGATCCGCCCCGCGTCGAGCCGATCGAGGGATGCAGGGCCAGGCCCATCAGCGCGATCGACACGATCAGGAGGAACGGCGACAACGCCTGCCACCGGCGGTAGGAGATCCGGGCCGTCGCGATGAGGGCCACCGTCCCGATCGCGGCGTACACGGCCTGGCGCTTCAGGAACAGGAAGCTCGTCCCGTACTCGATGGCCGAGGACACCGAGCTCGCCGACAGCACCATCACCAGGCCGATCCCCGTGAGCAGGAACGCGGCAGCCAGCATGACCACGACCGTCCGGGGCATGGGCTCGCGCCGGTCCCGGCGCCGCCGGCGGGTCGCCCGTCGCTCGGTCCGCCGGGCCCGGACCCGCTCGAGGAACGAGGGGTGGTCGTCCTCCCGGACCACTCGGAGCGCCGCCCGTTCAGGCCGGTCCGTTCGGGTCGTCCGCTCCGTCCGGTCCGGTCGGGTCGTCCGCTCCGTCCGCTCCGTCCGCTCCGTCCTACCCGATGCCACGGGCCACCCCTTCGGACGTCTCGCCGCCGGCGTTGCCTCGACCGCCGTGGTCGCCAGCAGATCCGTTGCCGGCCGCCCGGTCCGCCAGGGCCCTGGCCGCCGCGGCGAATCGCTCGCCCCGCTCCGCGTAGTCCCGGAACATGTCCTGGCTGGCGCAGGCCGGGGCCAGGAGCACGGCACCGCCCGGCGGGGCCATGGCGAAGGCCTCCCGCGCGGCCTGTTCGATCGAGTCCGCCCGCCGAACGGGGACCCGCCCATCGAAGACCTCCAGCACCTCGGGCGCGGCCTCCCCGATGGCCACCACCCCCGCCAGCGACGGGATCCCGGCGGCGAGTGGCGCGAGGTCGACCCCCTTTGCCATCCCTCCGGCGATGAGGACGGCATCGCGGAGCCCGTCCAGCGCGGCCAGCGTGGCGTGCGGGTTCGTGGCCTTCGAGTCGTCGATGAACCGGACCCCGCCCGCCTCGGCCACGACCTGCCCCCGGTGGGGCAGCGGCCGCACCGACGCGATCCCGGCGCCGACCGCGGCGGGACCCAGCCCGAAGGCCAGCCCGGCGGCAGACGCGGCGGCCCCGTCGGCCCGGAACCCGGAGCCGGACCCGCTCGGGCCACCCAGGGCCACCCGGCCCGAGTCCCCCCCGGTCCATACCATCTCGCCGCCGGAGACCCCGACCTCGAGCCCATGGCCCGGCTCGCCCAGCCCGAACCACCACACGGCGCAGGGGGCCCGCCTCGAGACCTCGGCGGCCGCCGCGTCGTCGCGGTTGCCCACGTGGACGTCGTCGCCCTCCTGGAGCTCGAACACCCGGGCCTTCGCCGCCGCGTAGGCCCCGAACGACCCGTGCCAGTCCAGATGGTCGGGGGCCAGGTTCAGCAGGACCGACACCCGTGGGTGGAACGACACGTGGTGGCGGAGCTGGAACGACGACACCTCCACGGCCAGGGCGTCGTGCCCCTCCCCGGCCGCCAGCGAGAACGGGTACCCGATGTTCCCGCAGGCCACGGCGTCCAGCCCGGCGGCGCGCATGGCGGCCGCGACCATCTCCGTGGTGGTGCTCTTGCCGTTGGTCCCGCTGATGGCCACGTACGGCACGCGGCACAGCCGGGCTCCGATCTCGATCTCGCTCCACACCGGGAGGCCCCGGTCGGCCGCCCACACCAGGACCGGCTCGTGCTCGGGAACCCCCGGGCTCGTCACCACCACGGTGGCCCGGTCGAGGTGCTCCGGCCGGTGCCCCCCGGCGAGGACCTCCACGCCCACCGCCCGCAGCTCGGTCGAGGCATCGGCGACCTCCTCGGGAAGACGGCGCTCCGACACCCGGACCTCCGCCCCCTCGGCCGCCAGGACCTGCGCCGCGGCCAGCCCACTGGCCCCCAGGCCGATCACCACGGCCCGCTCGCCCGAGAACCGCCCGGTCACTGCGTCCCCCCGCGGGCCAGGAAGTCCGCGTAGAAGAGCCCCAGGCCGAAGGCCACCGACAGCCCGGCCACGATCCAGAACCGCACGATCACCGTGAACTCGTGCCATCCCACCAGCTCGAAGTGGTGGTGGATGGGGGCCATCCGGAACACCCGCTTGTGGAACATCCGGTAGGAGAGGATCTGGATGATCACCGACGTGGTCTCCAGCACGTACAGGCCGCCCAGGATCACCAGCAGGAGCTGGGTCTCGGTGGTGATGGCCAGGGCCGCCAGGAGCCCCCCGATGGCGAGCGATCCGGTGTCGCCCATGAAGATCCGGGCCGGGGCGGCGTTCCACCACAGGAACCCCGCCACCGCGCCGAGCGCGCTCGCCGCCACGATCGCGATATCCAGCGCGGCCTTGCCGGACACGGGGTAGCAGGCCGGGATGTTCCCCTGGGCGACGCACGAGTGGCGGTCCTGCCAGAACGCGATGAACACGTACGCTGCCAGGACGAGCGCCGACGACCCGCTGGCCAGTCCGTCGAGCCCGTCGGTGAGGTTCACCGCGTTCGAGGACGCCGAGAGCACCAGGAACGTCCACAGGTAGAACAGCAGGCCCAGCTCGAGCCCGGTGAGCCGGATGAACGACAGCTCCGTGCTGACCCCCCCGGCCTTCACCGCCACCACGCCGAACCCCACGGCCACCAGGGCCTGGCCCACGATCTTCGCCGTCTTGGACAGCCCCAGCGAGCGCTGCTTGCGGATCTTCAGGTAGTCGTCGAAGAACCCCACCACGCCGAGCCCCAGCGCGGCCACCAGCACGGCCGCCCCGGTGGCGGTGAACGCCGCCCCGGTGACCCGCGCGGCCAGGTAGGCCACCCCCATCCCGAACAGGATCACCAGCCCGCCCATGGTCGGCGTGCCCACCTTGTCCAGGTGCCCGTGGTGGGCCTCCGGGCCCTCGCCGTACCACGCTTCCCGGATGCGCTGGCCGAACCCCCATGCCCGGAACAGCCGGATGGCCACGGGGGTCAGCAGCAGGGTCACCACGAGCCCGGCGGCGGCGGCGATCAGGATCGACGTCACCGCAGGGCCTCCGCCAGCCGCTCCAGGCCGTTCACCCGCGACGCCTTCACCAGGACCACGTCGCCGGGCAGGAGCAGGGCCCGGACCGCCTCCAGGGCCTCGTCCCGCGAGGCCACCTGCCGGACGTGCTCGGGCTCCATCCCCTCCCGGAGGGCGGCGCGCGCCACCGGCACGGGGTCGGGGCCCACCACCACGAGCTCCTCGATCCCCAGGCGCGCCACCAGCTCGCCCACGCGGTCGTGCTCCTCCTCCGCCGCGTCGCCCAGCTCGGCCATCCCGCCGAGGACGGCCACGCAGCGACCGCCGCGGGACATCCATCTCGCCGCCCTCAGCGCGGCGGACATCGAGGTGGGGTTCGCGTTGTACGCGTCGTTCAGGACCCGCACGCCGCCCGCGCTGGTGAAGGACTCCATGCGCCACCCCGAGACGTGGGCCGTCTTCAGGGCGGCCGCGCACTCCGCCGGCGAGATCCCCAGGGCGATCCCGCACGCCGCCGCGGCCAGCGCGTTGTCCACCATGTGCTCGCCGGGAACCGAGAGCTCCACCCGCTCCCGCGCGCCCCCCGAGACCAGCGTGAACGACGCCAGGGCGTCGCGGTCCAACTCCACGTCATCGGCCCGGACCTCCGCCGCCGCCGACCGGCCGAACGCCACCACACGGGCCTCCGTCCGCTCGCGGTAGCGCGACACCACCGGGTCGTCGGCGTTCAGCACGGCCACGCCGTCCGGCGGGAGGGCCTCCACCAGCTCGGCCTTGGCCCGGACGATGTTCTCCCGGCTCCCGAACAGCCCGAGGTGGGCCAGGCCGACGTTCGTCACGATCCCCACGTCCGGCCGGGCCACCGCGCACAGCGCCGCGATCTGCCCGATCCCCCGGCTCCCCATCTCGCACACCAGGGCCTCCGTCCGCTCGTCCGCCGCCAGCACGGTGAGCGGGAGGCCCACCTCGTTGTTGAACGAGGCCTGACTGGCCACCACGGACAGGCGGGCGCCGAGCACGGCGGCGGTGAGGTCCTTCGTGCAGGTCTTGCCGGTGGACCCGGTGATCCCCACCACCGTCGCGGCCAGGTGGCGGCGCTCCGCCGCGGCCAGCTCCAGCAGGGCCCGCCCGGTGTCGTCCACCACCACGAACGATTGGCCGCCCGCGTTCCACGATTCGTCAATCTGCGTGACCATCGCCGCCGCCGCGCCGGCCGCGAACGCGTCGGGGACGAACCGGTGCCCGTCGTCGTGCTCGCCGCTCCGGGCCACGAACAGCGATCCGGCCCCGGCAACCCTGCTGTCGGTGGCCACGGCGGTGACCTCCACGTCCGGCCCGGCCACCCGGCCTCCCACCGCGGCGGAGACCTCGGACAGGGTCCGGGCCCTCATGCCCGGCCCCCCGCCGGCGACGAGCCGAGCAGGGCTCGGAGCTCCTCCGCGGCCACCACGCGGTCGTCGAACGGCACGGTCCGGCCTCCCGCGAACTCCTGGCCGGTCTCGTGGCCCTTGCCGGCGAGGATCACCACGTCGTCCGGCCCCGCCTCCCGCATCACGAGGGCGATGGCGGCCCGCCGGTCGGGTTCCACCACGTACCGGCCCCCGCCCCGCCTGGCCCCCGGCTCGATCTCCCCGATGATGTCCAGGGGATCCTCGGAGCGCGGGTTGTCGCTGGTGACGATGGTCAGATCGGCGAGGCGGGTGCACGCCTCGCCCATCAGGGGCCGCTTCCCGCGATCACGGTCCCCGCCGCAGCCGAACGCCACCAGGACCCGGCCCCCGCCCGACTCCGCCAGGGGGCGGGCCGCCAGCAGGACGTTCTCCAGGCTGTCCGGCGTGTGCGCGTAGTCCACCAGCACCAGGAAGTCCTGGCCCTCTTCGACGGGCTCCAGACGCCCGGGGACGCCCCGAAGCCCGGCGATCCCGCGGGCGGCATGGGCGTGGTCGATCCCCACCAGCCCCGCCGCCGTGAACGCGGAGAGGCAGTTGTACACGTTGAACCGCCCCCGGAGCCGGGACCGGACCTCCACGTCGCCCACCCGGAACGACAGGCCCCGGGCGTCGGTGGCGACGTCCTCGGCCCGGACGTCCGCACCGTGCTCCATGCCGTAGGAGGTCATCGGGATCATCGCCCCGAGGAGCCGCCGTCCCTCCACGGAGTCGAAGTTCGTCGCGCCGTGGTCCGTGAGCTCCGGGGTGAACAGCCTGGCCTTGGCCCCGAAGTACTCCTCCAGCGTCCGGTGGTAGTCAAGGTGGTCCTGGGTCAGATTCGTGAACACGCCGCAGGCGTAGCGCACCCCGCCCACCCGGTGCTGGTCCAGCCCGTGCGACGAGACCTCCATGGCCACGGCGCCCACGCCCGTCGAGGCCATCCGGGCCAGCAGCCGGTGAAGGTCCGGCGCCTCCGGCGTGGTCCGGGCGAACGGCTCGGGCCTCCCGTCGATCCGCACGCCGGTGGTCCCGATGACCCCCGGCGTGACCCCCGCGGCCCGGAAGATCGACTCCATCAGATAGGTGGTGGTGGTCTTCCCGTTCGTGCCGGTGACGCCCACCACGGTCATCCGCTCGGCCGGTCGCCCGTAGAACTCCGCGGAGATCGGGCCCATGGCCTCTCGCACGGAGCGCACCACCACCTGGGTGGCCTCCACCGGGAGCCGGCGCTCGACCACCACGGCCCGGGCCCCGGCCTCCACCGCGGCCTCGGCGAAGTCGTGGCCGTCCACCTTGGCCCCCGCCACCGCGAAGAACAGCGCGCCGGGGAGGGCCTCCGAGGAACGGTAGGTCACGCTGGAGATGGGGAGGGCGGCGTCCCCGAGGACCTGCGCGCGCTCCACGGAGCGCAGCAGCTCGGCCAGCGGGCGCTCGCCGGAGGGATCGCTCGAAGCCAATGTCGTCGTGTGAACGGGTCGGAGGGATCGCCCGCCCGGCTCCCCCGGCCGCGGGTCGATCGAGGGGGTCGGCGAGCCGCGGAAGTCTAGCACCGGGGCCATCCGGGCTCCCTCCACGTCCTCATCCCTCCCCGCCCTGGGCGTGGGGCGGGATCGGCGGCCGGGGAGCCGGAGCGATCCGCAGGCGGGCCAGCGCGAACCGGCCCACCTCCCGGAACAGCGGAGCGGCGGCCAGGGCCCCGAACCTGACCTCGGACGCCGGCTGGTCGATGATTGCGGCGACCAGCAGCTGCGGGTCCGAGGCCGGCGCGAACCCGATGAACGACGCGACGTACTGGTTCGTGTAGCCGCCCTCGGGGTTCGGGATCTGGGCCGTCCCGGTCTTGCCGGCCACCCAGTACCCGGGGATCTGGGCCCGGGTCCCGGTCCCGGCATCCACGGCGTAGGCCAGCAGCCGGGTCACGATCCGCGCGGTGCGCGGGGAGACGGCCCGACGGGTGGCCGCGGCCGGCGCCGGGTGGAAGTCGCCCGCCCCGTCCACGAACCCCCGGACCAGGCGGGGCTGGATCCACATGCCGCCGTTCGCCACCGCAGCGTATACGGAGGCCATCTGCAGCGGGGTCACCGCCACGCCCTGCCCCACCGGGATGGTCCCCATGCTGGCCGAGGTCCACTTCGCGACCTCCGGCAGGATCCCGTCGGCCTCGCCCGGGAACCCCACTCCCGTGGTCTGGCCCAGCCCGAACCGGGCCAGGTACTGGGCCATCCGGACGTCCCCCAGCTCCAGGGCCAGCTTGATGGTTCCCACGTTGCTCGACTGGGCGATCACGTCGGCGATGGTCATGGTCTCGATGGGGTGCGAGTGGGCGTCGTGGAACACGTTCGGCCTGATCCAGATGTGGTCGGGCACGCCCTCGCGGTCGTCCAGCGTGGTGACGCCCTCCTCGATCGCGGCCGAGGCGGTGATGACCTTGTTTACGGACCCCGGCTCGTACACGCTCACGATGGCCGGGTTCTGCAGGCGGGCCTGCGGCGCGCTGGAGAAGTGCGCCGGGTCGAACCAGGGATACGTGGCCATGGCCAGCACGTCGCCGGTATGGGGGTCCATCACGATGACGGTTCCGCCCCGGGCCTTGTTCCGCCGGACCGCGTCGGCCAGGGCCAGCTGGGCCCGGTACTGGATCTGGCGGTCGATCGTGGTCACCACGTCCTCGCCGGGTACCGGCGGGAGGTCGCTGTTCACGCCCTGCGGGATCAGCCGGCCCTCGGGGTCGATCTCCATGACCCGCCGTCCGGCGCGTCCGGCCAGCTGGTCCTGGTACTGGAGCTCCAGGCCCTGGAGGCCCAGCCCGTCCACCCCGACGAACCCCAGGACCTGGGGCGCCAGGGCCCCGTTCGGGTAGTACCGCTTCGTGTCCTCCAGGAACCCGATCCCCCGGATGTCCAGGGCCCGGACCCGGTCGGCCACCTCGGTGTCCACCTGCCGTGCCAGGTACACGAAGGTGCTGCCGGGCCGTGACATCGCCGCCCGGACGTCGGCGGCGTCGAGGCCGAGGACCGGCGCCACCCGCTCCGCGGCGGGGGCCGGGTAGCGGACCAGCGAGGGATCCGCGTAGACGTCCACGGCGTCGAGGGACATGGCCAGCTCGCGCCCGTCGCGGTCCAGGATGGCGCCGCGCCCCGCCGGGAGGACGAGGGTCCGCAGGCGCTGCCGCATGGCCATGTCCTCGTAGGCCTTCGCGTCGCGGAGCTGGAGGAACGACAGCCGCACGACGATGCCGGCGAACCCGACCACGAGGGCCACCAGCAGGACCCCGAGCCGTCCGAGGGGGGGCCGCTTCACCGGAACTCCTCCGGGACGACCCATCCCGGCCGCGGCCCCCGGGAGGCCGTGCCTCCCACGAACCCCGCCAGGTCCGGTCCGCGCTCCCCGTTCGCGGACCGGTCGGTCACCCCTCGCCCCCCACCACCGGCTCCGTCACGGACGGGGGCAGCGCGCGCGGCGTCGGCGTGGGCCGCCGGCTCCCGCGGACGTGGATGACCTGCACGCTCCCCGGGAGCGGCAGGCGCATGCCCAGCCGCCGCGCCTCCCGTTCGATCCTCCCCGGGGCGGAGAGCGTCGCGACCTCCAGCTCGTTGTGCTGGGAGGCCTTCTGGAGGCGCTCCACGCGGGAGGACAGGTCCTCCACCCGGAACGAGGTCTGCGACAGCATCGCGTTCAGCGTGGTCAGGCCGAGGACCAGGGCCCCGACCACCAGCGAGGCGAAGACGAAGAACGCGACGGAGTGGCGCCGCGCCCGGAGCGGGGAGGGCACCGGGCGCGGCGCCGGCCGTGCGCGGCGAGGGGGGGTTCGCCGCACCGGAAGGGTGTGCGGGGCGGGGATCCGGCCGGGGGGGGTGGCGGGGTCCGGCCGCGCCGCCAGGGCCGCCGCCGCCCGAGCGAGGGCAGCGGACTGTCGTGCGGGCCGACGTGCGGACTGCCGTGCGGCCGGTGGCCGGGAGGCCGCCCCTCGCACGACTCGAGGGGCGGCGCTCACGGCGTGCTCCCTTCGGCCGATCCGCCGGGGAAGTGGGAAGGGGAATCGAGCGGATCGACCTTCTCGGCCGCCCGGAGCTTGGCGCTCCGGGACCTGGGGTTGCGGGCCATCTCGTCCGCGGAAGGACGGAGCGGCGACTTCAACAGGGGCCGAAGGGCCGGCTCGGACCGCACGAACCGCTTCACCGTGCGGTCCTCCAGCGACTGGTACCCACGCGGCCACCGGGAGCGAGGACGCTCGCCGCCCAGGGCAGGGAGGTGGAGAGCTCCTCGATCTCCCGGTTGACCGCGATCCGCAGCGCCTGGAACGTGCGGCGGGCGGGATGCGCCCGGCCGGGTCGACGTCCCAGTGCTCCGGCCACCACGCCGGCGAGGTCGCCGGTGGTCTCGATGCGCCTCCGGGCCCGGGCCCGGACGATGGCCCGGGCCACCCGGCGGGACTGCCGCTCCTCGCCGTACTCGTACAGGAGGTTCGCGAGCTCCTCCTCGGGAAGGGCGTTCACCAGGTCGGCGGCGGTGGGACCCTCGCTCGACGGGTCCATGCGCATGTCCAGGGGGCCGTCGGTCCGGTACCCGAACCCGCGCTCCGCCTGATCGAGCTGCATCGAGGACACGCCGAGGTCGTACAGCACGCCGTCGGCCTGGCCGGGCCCGACGACGCCCGCCGGCGCCTCCGAGAACGTGCCGGGGACTGGGACGAACCGCTCGCCGAACCGGTCCAGCCGGTGCTCGGCGGCGGCCAGCGCGGCGGGATCGCGGTCGACGCCCACCAGCCGCCGTACCCCCGACTCCAGGAGGGCCTCGGCGTGTCCGCCGCCGCCCACGGTCATGTCCACGACCGTCGGCCTGCCCCCCAGGAACTCCAGGACCTCGTTCACCATGACGGGCTCGTGCCCCTGTTCCGCTCGATCGGACACCGCGTCAGCCCGCCCATCTCTAGACCAGCACGTGGACGGCCAGGAGCCCCAGACCCACGAACGTCGCGAGGATCGCCGCCATCAGCCCCATCAGGTAGAAGCTCTGGCCGATCTCCTCCACGATCGTGGGCCCCTGGGCCGTCGCCCTCGGAGCGGTCCGCCGCTTCGACTCGGGGTCGCCGCGCCACAGCGTCGGCTGGAACCCCACCACTCGCACCGACTCCGGCCAGTCCCAGTCCGCGATGGGCCGCGCTCCCCAAAGCGGGGACTCGGCCCGTTCGCTCCCCCTCCGGACCCGTGACGACGGCTCGTCCACCCACTCGCTCACGCGTGCCTCCCTCCAGGCGCGATGGCGCCGGACTGGTAGGCGCCCCCGTACTGCTCCGAATACCGGTCCCAGGCGGACTTGCCCCAGATCTCCATGCGGTCCCGCACGCCGAGCACGACGGCCTCCCGTTCGATGCCGGCGGCCTGCCGCAGGCGGAGCGGGACCGTCAGCCGCCCCTGCCCGTCGGGGGCCACGTCCTCTGCCGAGCCGAAGAAGATCCGGGAGTAGGCCCGCCCCTCGGCGCTCGAGATGGAGGCCGCGTCGACCTCCTCGCTCACGCGCTCCCACACCGACTGCGGGAACACATACAGGCAGCCGTCCTGGCCCAGCGTCAGGAACGCGCCGTCCTGAAGCGCCTCACGGAACCGCCCGGGGAGCGAGATCCTCCCCTTGGCGTCCAGTTGATAGCTGTGGGTGCCGAGCAGATCGGCCACGCCCACTCCTCTTCTCCTCCACTCAGGAGCCACTTTCTACCACTCACGCTCCACCGGCGCAAGGCGGAGCCGGGTAAAAGAGTCAAAGGGAGTGACGCGTGTTCACGAGTGTGACTGCCGGAGAGCCGCCCGGCAACCCATCGGGCCCTTCGACGAGGCCGCCTCCTCCGGAAGGTCAGCAGGCGGGGGCGGCGACGCGCTCCGCTGCGCTTCGGACCAGGGCCACGGTCTGCCCGGCGGCCGTCCGGACCAGGGCCGAGCTCTCGCCCTGGAGCGCGATGGTGGCGGGATCGACCGGCGGGCGCAGGCCCCGGGCCACTCCCTGGAGGGACTGCCCGTTCCCCGGAACCCAGAACGACCCGTCGAAGTCGATGGCCCCGGGGACCCGGCACTTCCCCATGAGCGCGATCGGGTAGGCCACGCCGGGGGTGGCCGGGGAGGTGGAGGGAGCGATCACGACGGTGGCGGTGGGGGCGGGCCCCGGCGAGGAGGGCGAGGCCGCCAGCGCATCCTCGAGGACCTTGGGCGGGCCGCTCGTGGTGACGTTGAGGAGGATGGTTCCCCCCACCGCGAGCACGATCAGGCCGATCACCACCCACTTCCCGGAGAACGATCGCACCGCTCGGGGACCCGGCCTCTCAGGCCAGGTACGGCTCCCATTCGGGATCGGGACGGCCCAGGGACAGCCGGAACGCGTCCGAGGGGGCGAACGGCCGGCGGGCCAGGGCCAGGCCGACCTCGTGGGCCAGCCGGTTCTCCTTGCGGGAGTTGCACCGGCGGCACGCCGCCACCACGTTGTCCCAGGTGTGGGTGCCGCCCCGGGACCGCGGGATCACGTGGTCCACGTTCTCCGCTGCCCGCCCGCAGTACTGGCACACCCAGCCGTCGCGGGCGAACACCGCACGCCGGGTCAGCGCGGCGTGGGCCCGATACGGGATCCGCACGTAGTACCGCAGGCGGACCACCGCCGGGGCCTGCAGCGTGAGCATCGCGGAGCGGAACACCTGGCCATTCGTGGCCAGGACCTCGGCCTTGTCCTTGAGGACGAGCACCACTGCCCGTCTCGCGGGGACCACGGCGAGCGGTCGGTCGGTCGCATTGAGGACGAGTGCTCGAGCCATCTGAAGGACTGCGCCGAGTATACGGCGACCTGCGGTGTTCCCCGGGGAGAACGCGAAAGGGAGGTCGTCCGGTGCCGATCCGGCCGGGATGGGGCCGCCGCGTGGGCCGCCGGCCGGCGGATATCCCCCGTCCGGGTGCTTGACGGAAGGAACAACACGGGTGTAATTACATGGGTGGAAGACGGCGGTGTGCCGTGCCCGAAGCATGAAGGGCGCCTTTAAGCGAATAAGGGGCCGCGCGGGGCGTACCGAAGAATGAAGGGCATGACGGCCGCCGTCTTCCATGGAGCCCGCGGAACGCGACCGACCTGGCCGGGGGCGACGGTTGCGGCTCGACCAGCCCCTCCCCTCGCGGCGGGCATCCCATCCCGCGCCCACATGGCCGCGATCTTTTTCCTCCCGGTGCGGGCACCTCACGCCCTCCGGCGCCGTCTGATTGGGCACGGGCCGCCGCCACGCCGGAAACCCCGGATGGCCGGCCCTGCGTATTTCATCGAGACACTTTCGTGCGGATCACCCGGCGCGTTCGGGCCGGTCGGGCAGAGGAAGGGAGCCGGTAAGATGGCCGACAGCGACCGGTTGGAGGCGGGTGTGGAGGCGCGGAAAGAGCGGGAGGACTGGGAACGGTTCGGCGCTCGGTTGGGCGCCATCCAGGAGAACATCGAGCGGGTGATCCAGGGCAAGCCGCGGGAGGTCCGCCTGGCGCTGGTGGCCCTGGTGGCCGAGGGACACGTCCTGATCGAGGACGTTCCCGGGGTGGGCAAGACGCTCCTGGCCAAGGCCCTGGCCCGTTCGATCGACTGCTCGTTCCGGCGGATCCAGTTCACCCCCGACCTGCTGCCCACCGACGTCACCGGAGTCAACGTGTTCAACCAGGAGCGCGGGGACTTCGAGTTCAAGCCCGGGGCCATCTTCGCGAACATCGTGCTGGCCGACGAGATCAACCGGGCTTCCCCCAAGACCCAGTCGGCTCTCCTCGAATGCATGGAGGAGCGCCAGGTCACGGTCGACACCGAGACCTACCAGCTGGGCACGCCGTTCATGGTCATCGCCACCCAGAACCCCATCGAGCACGAGGGGACCTATCCCCTCCCGGAGGCGCAGCTGGACCGGTTCATGCTCCGGATCCACGTGGGCTACCCGGGGGCCGAGGCCGAGATCGGCATCCTGGCGACGCACGGATACCACTCCACGCTGGACGAGATCGGGCCGGTGGCCGACGCGATGGTGGTGGCGGAGCTGGCCCTGCAGGCCCGGGAGGTGCACGTGGCGCCGACCCTCCGGCGCTACATCGTGGACATCTCGGAGACCACCCGGTCGCACCCCGACATCTACCTGGGGGCCAGTCCCCGAGCCTCGATCATGCTCCTGCGGGCGTCGCGGGCCCTCGCGGCGGCGGAGGGGCGGGACTACGTGGTCCCCGACGACATCAAGGAGCTCGCCGTCCCGGTGATCGCTCACCGCATCATCGTCACCGCCGACGCCGCCATGGGCGGCCGAGACGGCCGGGCCGTCCTGGCCGAGGTCCTCCAGGAGGTCCCGGTCCCGGTGCGCGGTGAGGCCTGACCGGGGCGGGCCGGGCGGAGAGGCCTGATCGATGCCGTCCGGGCGCGGACTGGTCGTCTTCGCAGGAGGGATCGCCCTGTGGCTGGCGGCCAGGGCCATCGGCTCTCCCGATCTCCACATGGTCGCGGTGGGTGTGGCGATCCTGCCGTTCGCCTCGGCCCTGTTCGTGCGGTGGAGCCGGGCCCGGCTGTCCGTGACCAGACGGCTGTCGCACACGAAGGTGCAGCCCGGACAGCGCATCACGGTCAAGCTCGAGGTCGAGAACGCGGCCCTCGCGACGACGTCGTTCATCCTGGTCGAGGACCAGCTCCCACCGACGCTGGGGCGCTCCGCCCGGCTGGTCCTGTCCGGCATCCCGGGCCGGAACTCCCAGCAGGTCAGCTACTCCCTGGTGTGCCGGTCCCGGGGCCGGTTCTCCATCGGGCCGCTGCGCATGGACCTGTCCGATCCGTTCGCCCTGACCAAGGTCCGGATGGAGTTCGGCGAGCGGGACGACCTGGTGGTGTATCCGGAGGTGGAGGACCTCGACCAGACGCCGGCGTCGCACTACGGGTCGGGCGCCGGGGAGTCGGCCAGCCGGCAGCTGTTCCGCACGGCCGAGGAGTTCTACACGATGCGGGAGTACATGCTCGGCGACGACCTCCGCCGGATCCACTGGCCCAGCGTGGCCCGCCGGGGCAAGCTCATGATCCGCCAGGACGAGTCGGCCCGGCGGTCCCTGGCCACGATCGTCCTCGACACCCGGCGGGGGGCGTTCGGCCAGGCCTACGCCGAGCCGTTCGAGCGCGCCGTCTCGGTGGCGGCGACGCTCGGCGTGCACCTGTCCCGGGGCGGCTTCGCCCTCCGGCTGTCCACGAGCGGCGCCCGTCCGGTTCCGGTGTCGGAGGAAGGGTTCCTGGACGCCCTGGCGTTGGTGTCCCACATGCCCACCAGGCCCCTGCCGGCCCTGCTCACCCCACTTCGGACCTCCGCGGTCCCCGACACGACGCTCGTGGTCGTGACGGCGCCCCCCCAGCCGGCAGAGGTCGCCGCCCTCATCCGGGTGGGCTCGGTGTTCGGCCCGAAGACGGCGGCCCTCATCTACCCGATCGATCCGCAGCGGCTCCCGTCGGCCCAGCGGGACAATCTCGTCGACCTCGCGTCCTCCGCCCGGATGTCCCTGGTCCGGGCGGGATGGGACGTGGTGGTCCTTCCCCCGTCGGGGAGGTTACAGGACGTATGGGACGCGAACTCCACGAAGCACCCACGAGCCATCGGCTCCTTCAGGTAGGCGCCGTCCTCCTGGCGTCGGCCACGGCCTGCGTGGCCTTTGGTCGGGTGTTCACGGGCGGGGCCACCACCTGGAAGCTGCTGCTCGTGGCCCTGATCTCGATCGGCCTGGCCACGCTGTTCGAGCGGCGGAGCCCGCTGCTGGCGGCGCTGGTCAGCGCGATCGGCCTGCTGTGGGTGATCGGGCTCATGGTGTTCCCGCACACCCTGTGGCACGGGCTGCCCCTGGGAAGCACGGTGCACGCGGTGGGACGGGCCCTGGGGCGGGTCGGGCACCAGGCCGACGTCCAGGTGGCCCCCACCCCACCCCTCAAGCCGCTGCTCATGGCGGCCCTCACCGCCGTGTGGACGGCCGCGTTCTCCACGCACGCCCTGGCCGTGCGCAGCGGGAGCCCGCTGCTCGCGGCGGTGCCCCAGGCCGCGCTGGTCGGGTTCACCGGCATCGTGATGGAGGACGGTCCCAAGCCCGGGTTCGCGGTCCTGTTCCTGCTGGGTGTCCTGGCCCTGCTGTTCGCCGACGGGCTCCGCCGGGTCCGGCAGTGGGGGCCGGTCCGCCCGTGGACCTCGGGGCTCCACAACAAGGGGCCACGCCGGATAGTCCCCACTGCTGCGACCCGGGGGGCCCGCCGGGTCGCGGTGACGGTGGTGGGCGTGGCGCTGCTGCTCCCCGGACTGCTTCCGGGCTTCGGGTCGAAGCCGGTGCTCCAGATCGGCTCCGTGGGGGACCCGGGGACGATCGACCCGCTGGTGGCGGTCTCGGCGAGCCTGAAGAGCGGGGAGGAAGTGGAGCTGTTCACCGTGCGGACCGCGCGGAAGAACGGGGTGTACTGGCGGTGGCTCTCCCTGGACCGGTTCGACGGCGACCGGTGGACGTCCGACGACGTGAACGTGGACCGGGGCCGAACGTACGGGTCGGGCGAGTCGCTGCCGGTCCAGGACCTGAGCCTCCCGGCTCCCACGAAGAACCGGAAGGTGGAGATCGTCAGCCACCAGGTCATCACGGTGATCCACCCGCCGGGGAGCTGGCTGCCCGCCGCCTTCGAGCCGGAGAGCATCGAGCTGCAGACGCGGGGACGGCTCCGGTTCGATCCCGAGCACGCGGCCGCCGTCCCGATGGACGACGTCTCGCCGGGGTTCACCTACAGCGTGGACTCGCGGATCGTCACGCCGACCTACGAACAGCTGAACAGGGAGTTCGACTTCTCGGGTCGGCAGTACCGGGACGACATCGAGCTCCCCGACGACATGCCGCCGGAGGTGGCCGCGCTGGCGCGGGCCATCGTCGAGAGGACCGGCGCCGTCACGCCGCTACAGAAGGCCCTGGCCATCCAGCGGTACCTCACGAGCGACGTGTTCACCTACGACACCACCGTCCCGGCGGGGGCGGGGAAGCAGGCCATGGTGGACTTCCTCACGAAGACCCATCACGGGTTCTGCCAGCAGTTCGCGGCGTCCATGGCGGCGATGCTCCGGACCCTCGGGATCCCGGCCCGGGTGGCCGTGGGGTTCACGACCGGGACCTATGACGCCTCCATCGGAGGGTTCGACGTCACCTCGGAGAACGCGCACTCGTGGGTCGAGGTGAACTTCCCCGGGTTCGGCTGGCTGCCGTTCGAGCCCACGCCGAGCCGGGGCAACGTCGTGACCGACCGGCTCAGTACCCCTTCCCCGAACGGAAACGTCGGCCCTCCCGGGAAATGCACGCCGCAGCAGATCGACCGGGGCGACTGCGACCTGGAGACCGGGAAGAGCAAGAGGGCGGGCGGGACCCGGGGAGGCAGCAAGGGCACGGGAGGATTCAATCCGGAGCCCCCGCCCGGCGGCAAGGACATCGACCTCGGGCCGATCATCGGTCAGCGGCCCCCGCCGCAGCAGCCCGGGACGCCGCTGTCGTGGCGGATCGTGGTGGTGCTCGTGCTGGCGATCCTGGCCGCGGCGGCCCTCCTGGTGCTGCCGGCGTTCAAGATCGTGGCCCGGCGGGTCCGGGCCGCCCGGGCCCGAACGGCCCGGGACCGTGCCCTCTCGGCGTACCGCCTGTTCGACGCGAGAGCGGGGGACGTGGGGTTGGGCCGGTGGCCCGGCGAGACCCTGGAGGAGTACCGTGCCCGGCTGGCCAGCCAGGTGGCGCTGTCCGACGGCCACCTGGACCGGCTGACGCGGATCGCGTCCGTCGCGGCCTACGCGCCGGGCGGCGTCACCGACGAGGACGCGGCGGAGGCCGGCCGGGACGCGCGCAGCGCGATCCGCGACGTGCGGCGGAGTGCCGGGGTGGTCCGGCGGGTCGCCGGGCTGTGGCGTCCGACCATCTGAGGACGCCGGTGCTGAGGGCGCTGAAGACGGCGCACGCGGATCGCCCGCTTGGTCTCGTGACTCCGGCCACGGCTCGGGCGGCCGCTTCGCCCGATGTGGCGCGACGCTACCCGGTCGGTGGGTGGAGGCGGCCCGTCATGGGAAGGCCCGGCGGCGGCGAGCCCCGGCGGGTCCCCAGCGCGGCCCGGCCCCCCGGGAGCTGCAGCGGCCGGCCCCGGCCCGCGGCGGCCATCCGGACGGACTCGTCGTGGACCTCCCGCTTGGCGTCCTCCAGGGCCCGGATGAACCGGTCCCGGTCCGCCCGGAACTGGGCCACGTTGTCGCTCACGCCCCGGGCGATGTCGTCGATGGCCACGAAGAACGCCATCTGGCCGTGGCGGAGGGCGTCGAGGATCTCGTCGCGCCTGCGGGAGATCTTGAAGATCGACTGCCCGTCGGTGACCAGGCGGACCTCCGACAGGTGCTCGTCGAGCTTCGCCTTCGAGTTCAGGAAGTCCCAGGCCCGGCGGACCCGTTGCAGGGACATCCCCCCGTCGAGCAGGGAGCGAACCACCCGCAGGGCCACCAGGTCCCGGAACGAGTACAGGCGGGGGACCCCGGGGCGTCCTCCCGTGCCCTGGACCGACGGCTTCACCAGCCCGATCTGATCCCAGTACCTCAGCTGCCTCGGCGTGCACGCCGTGAGACGCGACGCTTGTTGCGACGTGAATCCCTCCATCCGATCGTCCCCCGACACAACTCTCTCCCTCGCGCGTTGCTCGACCAGTGGATCCACCCGGGCGTGGCGGGCTCGGCCGACGCGCTTCGCTTCTGCGTCCAGTGGACCCCGGGGAAGGTGAACTGAGTTGTACAGCGACGACCATGTGCCTCGCAAGTGTCGTGGTCACGGGGACCGTCAGAGGATCGAATGCCGTCCAGCGCGACAGGCCGAGGGCGAGTGGACCGCGTCGCGGAGCGGAGCAAGGGCCGGTTCCCCGTGTCACGACGACCGGGATTGCGTTTCGTCGGATCACAACGGCCCGGGGGGCGGTGCGGCGAGATCAGGACTGCGACTCTGTGGGGCCGGGGCCCTTGCCCTGGTTCCCGCGGAATCGCTCGGCCAGCCGGGCCAGCATCCCGGTCAGCGTGAACCTGCCGTCTGCCTTCCAGGTCTGGATCTGGTCGCGGCCGAGGCGCTTCAGGTAGTGGTAGACGATGAGCCCCGAGCCCAGCATCACCACGAACCCGGCGATGACCAGGGTCACGCCGATGTGGGGGACGATGATCATCAGCATCATCAGGAACCCGAGCACGAACGCGAAGGCCGCGAGTCGGATGCGGCGCGAGAGGTGGGTATGGAGCGACGTCCGGGAGACCTGCTTGGCCAGCCCCGGATCCTCTTCGATCAGGCGCCGCTCGATCTCTTCGAGGATCTTCTGCTCGTGCTCCGAAAGGGGCATTCCACCAATCCTCTACGAGGGATCCTGCCCCTGAGATTTTAGGACCTTCCGTGCGTTGAGGGCAGAGTCCCCCGCGCTCGTTTCGGAACAACCCCCGGATACCGCCCCCCGCGTGTCCCGATCCCGGTCCTGCATCTCCTCCTGGGAAGTGTTTCCCCGCTGACGGCCCGGTCCATGCCGCTCGACTCGCCCCAGGAGGGTGGCCGGCAGGGCCGCCCCCTGGCCGAACCGGCGGTCCACCCGGTCCACGGCCCGCTCCACGTCGCTCCACTTCCCCGAGGCCAGCAGCGCCATCTGCCGCGACCCCGAGCCCTGGAGCCCGGTGGCCTGGACCCCGAGCAGCCGGATCCGCCGCCGGGCCCCGGGCAAGGCCCGGTACAGGTCCGAGGCCACGTGGTACAGGTCCGAGGCCAGGTCGGTGGGCGCGGGGAGCGTCCGGGACCGGGTGAGTGTGGTGAAGTTGGCCAGGCGGACCTTGAGGACCACGGTCCGGGCCTCGTACCCGTCTTCGCGCAGGCGGGCCCCCACCCGGCGGGACAGCGCCAGGATCTCCCGGACGATCTCGCCGTCGTCGTCGAGGTCGCGGTCGAAGGTCTCCTCGTGCGAGACCGACTTCGGAGCCTCGTACGGGACAACGTCGCGGTCGTCCTCGCCGCGCGACAGCGCCGACAGGTGCCGGGACTGGGCCTCCCCCAGGACCCTGGCCAGGACACTCGCCGGGACGGCCGACAGCTCGGCCACCGTGCGGATCCCCAGGCGGTGCAGGACCTCGACGGTCTTCTCCCCCGCCCCCCACAGGGCCCCCACCGGCAGCGGGTCCAGGAACCCCTGGACGTCGGTGGCCGGCACGACGATGAGCCCGTCGGGCTTGGCCCGGGCCGACGCCAGCTTGGCCAGGAACTTGTTCGGCGCCACCCCCACCGAGCAGCTGAACCCGAGCTCGGCCCGGACGTCCGCCCGGATCCGTTCCGCGACCCGCCGTGGCTGGCCGAACAGGCGCGTGCCCCCGCCGACGTCGAGGAACGCCTCGTCGAGCGCGAGCGGTTCCACGAGCGGCGTGTACGACAGCAGGATCTCCCGGAACCGGTTCGAGTACGCGCGGTACGCCTCGAAGTCCGACGGGAGGAACACCGCATGCGGCGCCAGCCGGCGGGCCCGCACGGCCGGCATGGCCGAGGTCACACCGAGGGCGCGGGCCTCGTAGGAGGCGCTGGCCACCACGCCCCGGTTGCCGGTCCCGCCCACGATCACCGGCTTGCCGGCCAGCGACGGGTCCTTCTGGACCTCGACGTTCGCGTAGAACGCATCGAGGTCCACGTGCAGGATCGGCTCCGGCGGCCTGGCCGGTCCGGGTGGGGGCTGCCGCATGGACACCAGTGTGCGCGGTTCGGGTGACGCGTGCGGCGGACCCGGGACGGTGGGCTGGTCGGTGCGCTCGTCAGTGGGCTCCTCGGTGCGCGTTTCGGGGGCCGCGATCCGGCGAGGGCCATCGTCACCACCCCGCCGAGCCGCCGCTCGCGTGCCACATCTTCACCGGGGCTCGGACGCCGGGTTTCGAGGGCGGCACGGCCGGCGGGCCCCCTGCCGCGGCACGGCGCTCCCGGTGCAGCGCGGCCAGGTCGTAGGCCTCCTCGGCCACGATGCTCACCCCCCGCACGCCGGTTCGCCGGAGCTTCCCTCGGACCGCGAGCAGGAACGAGTGGAACACCGTCTTCGCGCACCTCGCCTGGACGCTCTGGAACACCGTCACGTCGATCGGTCCGGTGGCGTCGTCGAGGGTCAGGAAGATGATCCGCTGGCCGCTGCGGACGGCTGGGGTCTGCGAGGCCACCTTCACCCCTGCCACCATCACCTCCTCGCCCCCCCGGCACTTCCACAGGTCCTTCGACCTGGTCACCCCGAGCTCCGTGAGCAGCGGCTCGTAGAACGAGATCAGGTGGCGCGTCACGTCCATCTGCACCACCTCCAGCTCGGCCCGGACCCGCTCGGCGTCGGTGTACTCGCGGAGGCCCGGGACGACCTCCTCGTCGAGCGACAGCGTGAGCTGCTGCCCCTCGCGCTGCGGCTCCGCAACCATCGCCGCGTACAGCCGGTCCCGCCTGGTCCGGAGACGCCCCTCCCCCCGGAACGCCGCCGACCGCGCCCTGCCCGCGCCGGCCCCCCCGGCACTCTCCCACGCATCGCCGTCCACCGCCCGGCCGGCGCCCGGAGCGCCACCGGGGAGCGCATCGAACGCCCCCGCATGGGCCAGACGTTCCACCACCGGCTTCGACACGCTCGTCCGCCGCACGAAGTCCCCCACATCCGCGAACGGCCGGTCACCCCTCGCCTCCAGGATCGACTGCACCTCCTCATCCGAGATCCCGTGCACGTCCTTGAGCGCCAGCCGGATGGCGTAGCGAGGCCCCTGCTCGGTGTCTCCGGTGCTCGGGGACTCGGTGGGAAGCGGAATGGACCCCTGGCCCCTGGCGGCGCGCGCCCGGAGCGGACCGGTCGATCCCGCCCACCACGAGACGTCCACCGCGTGCTCCCGACCGGAGGCCTCCAACGGGGAGCCATCCCCCTCCCCGACCACCTCCACCGTGTAGTCGGATTCGGACACGTTGACGTCGAGCGGCAGGACCGGGATGCCGTGGAGGCGGGCGTCCTCGACCATCAGCCGGCGGGGGTACATGCCCGGCTCGTGGGTGAGCACCCCGGCCAGGAAGTGCGCCGGCCAGTGGGCCTTGAGCCACGACGACTGGTACGTCGGCACGGCGAACGCGGCGGCGTGGGCCTTGCAGAACCCGAACGAGGCGAACGACGCGAGCTCCTTCCAGATCCGTTCGGCGTCGGCGTCCGGCATGCCGCGTTCGCGGACCCGACGCATGAAGTCATCGCGGATCTGGTCGACGTGGAGGTCGTCGGAGAGGTGGCGGCGGATGCTGTCGGCCTCGGACAGGTCGTAGCCGGCGATCGCGGCGAAGGTCCTCATGACCTGCTCGTGGTACACGACCACGCCGTGCGTCTCGGACAGCACCGGCCGGAGGGCGTCGTGCGCGTACACGGGCAGCTCCATCCCGTGGCGGCGCCGGAGGTACGGCGACACCATGTCCGACTTCACCGGCCCCGGGCGGAACAGCGAGATGTCGACGATGAGGTCCTTCCACTTCGTGGGCTGGAGCTTCTGGAGCAGCTCGCGCTGGCCCGGCGACTCGATCTGGAAGCACCCCAGCGTGTCGGAGGACCGGATCAGCTCGAACGTGGCGGGATCGTCGAGCGGGATGGCGTCGAGGTCGACCTTCTCGCCGGCGGTCCGGGCGACCTCGTCTGTGGCGTGGCGCATGGCCGAGAGCATCCGGATGCCGAGGACGTCGAGCTTGAGGTAGCCGAGCAGCTCGACGTCGTCCTTGTCGGCCTGGATCATCCGGTACCCCTGGAACGACCGCTCCAGCGGGACGCGTTCGATGAGGTCGTGGCCGGCCAGGACCACGCCGCTCGGGTGCAGCGCGAGATGGCGGGGGAACCCGTTGAGCCGCTCGGCCACCCGGAACAGCGTCTCCAGCTGCCCGGCGCCGATGTTCGACCCGACCAGCTCGGGGAGCTCCGCGATGGCCTCCCGGATGCGATTGGCCCCGATGTGCGGGAAGGCCTTGGCCACGGTGTCCACCTCGACGTCCGGCAGGCCCAGGGCCTTGCCCACCTCGCGGATCGCGCCCCGCGCGCGGTACGTGTCCACCATGCACACGCACGCGCACCGGTCGTCGCCGTGGCGGGAAAGGACCATGTCATACACGTCCTCACGCCGCGCGGACTCGACGTCGATGTCGATGTCCGGCAGCTCGTCCCGGAGCGGGTTGAGGAACCGTTCGAACACCAGCCCGTGGCGGATGGGGTCGACGTCGGAGATCCCGGTCAGGTAGCACACGAACGACCCCGCGGCCGAGCCCCGGCAGGCGCACCGGATCCCGATGGCCCGGATGTCCTGCACGATGTCGGCCACCGTCAGGAAGAACGCCGAGTACCCCAGCCGGTGGATCATCGACAGCTCGAGATCGAGCCGGGCGCGGACCTCGCGGGTGGGCTTCACCCCCCGCCGCTCGATCCCCCGCCAGGACCGCTCGGCGAGGACCGACGACGCGCTCCGCCCGGCCGGCGTGGGGAAGTCCGGGAAGTGGACCGTCCGCAGTCCCAGGTCGAACGTGCACCGGGCCGCGACGTCGAGCGTGGCGGCGCATACGTCCGGCCGCTCGGCGAACAGCCGCCGCATCAGCTCGGCCGGCTTCAGCCAGCCCTCGGAGTTCGTGCGCGAGACGTGGTTCTGTGCGATCGGCACGATGTTCCGCATGCACTCGAGGGCGTCGGCCAGGAACGCGTCCTCCGGGACCAGGTACCTGACGGCGTTCGTGGCCACGGCGTCCACGCCGAGGTCGTCCGCCACCCGCAGCAGCCGGCGGATCTGCTCCACCGAGTCGCGCTCCAGCCGGTGACGGACCTCGACCAGGAGGTCGCCGCCGAACGCCTCGCGGAACGGCCGGGCGGCGGCCACCGCGGCGTCGTGCCGGCCGGCCAGCGTGAGGAGCCCGGGAGTGGAGTCCGGCCCGAGCAGGCACACCAGGCCGTCCGCGTGCGCCAGCACCTGCGCCGGCACGAGCGCGGGATCGCCCCGCTCGCCGGTCATGTGGGCGTCGGTGAGGAGCCGGCACAGGTTCGCGTATCCCACCGCGTTCTTGGCCAGCACCACGATCGACCTGTCCGAGGCGTCCGGGCCGTCGCGGATCGTCAGGGTGGCACCGAGGATCGGGCGGACGCCCGCCTTCGTGCAGGCGTCGACGAACCGCACGGCCCCGTAGAGGCCGTCCCGGTCGGTCAACGCGACGGCCGGCATGCCGAGCTCGGCAGCGCGCAGGGCGAGCTCCTCGGGGAAGAACGCGCCGTCCTTCAGCGAGAAGTTCGACCGGACGTTCAGGTGGACGAACCCGCGATCCTCGAACACGCGTTCGATTCTAAGACTTCCCACTGACACGCGCGAATCCGGCGTGCCGTCCTGACTGGGAGTCGTGCCGTTCTCGAGCCGAGGCCGGCAAATCATGACATAGCATTCGTGCGTCCACCCCTTCACCGGATGATCGGGCCGCACTCAAGCGTTTGGGGTTCTCGCGTCACGGTCGGCACTGGACGCACCCGGATATCGAAGTCGCCGTGGAGTTTCCGGAGCCGTTCATCGACGGGGATGAGTCCCGAACGCACGAAGCCACGGTCGGGCCGGGCAGAGCGAGGATCATCGGGCTCGACGACCTCTACCTCGACCGCCTTCGTCGGTCCACGGTCAGCGAGTTCGAGGGGATCGAGTTCCACTCCGCGCTGGCCGTCGCCGCTGCGGCGTTCGAGAACGTCGACTGGGGCTATGTGCGCTCCCGCCTCAGCGGGATCGCGCGAACCGATCCCTCGCTGGCACGGGCCATGCGCGCCAACGACCGCAGGATCCGACGCCGAGCGCGGCAGGCGGCGGACCAGACCGAGTGAGGGAAGAGGAGCCTGGGGAGCTCGTGTGCCTGCATCGTGCGGGTCGGACGCGACAATGGCGTCGTCGGATTCGAAAGGGCGTGCCATGGAGTTCGGTGAGGTCGTTCGGCGGCGGCGGATGTGCCGCGGCTATCTGGACGAGGACGTGGCCGAGGAGAGCGTCGAACGGATCCTCGACGTCGCCCTTCGGTTCCCGTCGGCCGGGCACACCCAGCCGCAGGAGTTCATCGTGGTCCGGGACCGGGCGGTGAAGGAGGAGCTGGGCCGTGCCGCGCTGGGCCAGATGTTCGTGGCGGACGCTCCGGTGGTGATCGCCGTGGTGTCGGACACCCGGCGCTCGGCCCGGCGGTACGGCGACCGGGGAGTGCGGTTCTACAGCGTCGTCGACGGGGCGTTCGCCTCCCTGCTCGTGCTGCTCGCCGCGGTCGACCTCGGCCTCGGCGCGGCGTTCGTGGCCGCGTTCGACGACGATGCGGTCGCGATGGCCCTCGGACTTCCCCCGCACGTCCGCCCCATCGGGCTCATCCCGATCGGCCACTGCGCCGAGCGGTCATACCGCTTCGAACGGCGAAGCCCGGTCGAGATCGTCCACCGCGACCGGTACGGAGGGTGAGCGCTCCCGATTCCCGATCGGGTCACCGGTCGGGCGTGGGGAGGTTCCACGCCTCGAGGTCGTGGGCGAAGTGGACCCGGACGGGGTCGAGGGCGCGGAGGCGGCGGACGGACGCTGCGTAGGCGCGAGGATCGAGGGCGCTGGGGAGGCCTGAGCGGCGGGGGTCGGTGGAGCCGTTCCACTCTGCCGCGGTGTACACGGCCTGGCCGGCCAGGAGGACCGGTCCGGCCTCCGTCCGGACCAGGAGCGACTGGTGGCCCGCGGTATGTCCGGGTGTGGCGACGATCGTGAGCCCCGGCGCCACCTCGGTCGCTCCGCCGTCGAGCTCGACGAGCTCCACCACGCCCAACCCGATCCACTCCGGGACCGTGTAGTCGGGCTCACGGGCCGCGGCGAGCTCCGGGGCCTGTACGTACACCGTGCGTCCGGGCAGGAGCGTGTTCTGGCCGCAGTGGTCGAAGTGCAGGTGCGAGTTGGCCACCGCCGTCACGTCGTCCACGGACAACCCGTGAGCTCCCAGCGCCTCCCCCAGTGGCGTCACCCGGGGCCGGAAGTACTCCTCGACCTCCGCGTTCCCGGTCCCCACCCCGGTGTCGAACAGCAGCACGCCGGCGTCGTGGACCACCGCGAACCCCAGGATGGGCCCGGACTCCCCCGCCTGAGGATGCCCGGCCGGAAAGTCCACGTCGGCCAGGTGCAGCGGCAGGACCTCGGCCACGTCGGTCAGTCCCACAGGCGCTCGAGGTGCCAGCACTCGGCCCGGCGGTCGTGGTACAGGTCCCACACGGCGCCGCCGCGGGCCTCCACCCGCCAGTACTCGCGGTCCCGGCCGTCCTCCCACCACCGGCCCTCGATCCGCCACCGGCCGATCACGTCCACCACCTCGTAGCGGCGGTTCCGCCACCGGAACGACGCCGGCACGCCGCCGTCGGACTCCACCTCGACCCGGATCTCGTCGTCGTAGCGCTTCGCCATGGGGCCTGCCCTCCCCACGAGGCCTCGATGACCCGAGCGAACGTGTGTTCGATTCGGGATGGAGAGGTTACTCCCGGCCTCCAGGGCTGTCAAGTGGAGGACCGTCGTGGAGGGTGCGCCGAGGGGATGTCTGCCCGGAGGGCCGGACGGGTACCTCATGGAAGAGATGGCCACGCGGAAGGGCGACGTGCCGACGGCCGAGCCGTTCCTGCCGGAGCGGCGGACGCTCACGGCGCTCCGGGAGGCCGCGGCGACTTGCCGGGGGTGCAACCTGTACCGCGACGCGACCCAGACCGTGTTCGGCGAGGGGCGGCTGAAATCCGAGGTCATGTTCGTGGGCGAGCAGCCCGGGGACTCCGAGGACCGCCAGGGACGGCCGTTCGTGGGGCCGGCCGGGCGGCTGCTGGACCGGGCCCTGGAGGAGGTCGGGATCGACCGCTCGATGGTCTACGTGACGAACGCCGTGAAGCACTTCAAGTGGGTGCCGCGGGGGAAGCGGAGCATCCACAAGAACCCGGCGGCCGAGGAGATTCGGGCCTGCCGGCCGTGGCTCGACGCCGAGATCCAGGCGGTGCAGCCCGAGGTCGTCGTGGCCCTCGGCGCGACCGCGGCGAAGGCCGTGATCGGGCCGAAGTTCCGGGTCACCGAGCAGCGGGGCGAGTTCGTGGAGACACCGCTGCCGGTGATGGTCACCGCCACCGTGCACCCGTCGTCGATCCTGCGGGCTCCCGACGACGCCGCTCGCGAACAGGCCTACGCCGCGTTCGTCCGGGACCTCCGCGGCATCGCCGGGGTCCTGCGATCGGCCAAGCGAGCCGGTTGAGCGCGACGCGGGGCGGGCTGAGCGCGACGGCCCGGGGTCAGCCGTCCCCGCGGATGAGCCGGGCGAGCTCCCGGTAGTCGCGGGCTCGGGCCAGTCGGCGGCCTCGCGCACGCAGCGCCGAGACGTCCTCCGGCGAGGGCCACGAGAAGTACGACCGGCCGGACAGGTCCTGCTCGCGAGCCGTGGTCAGCGAACCCGGCAGCTCTCTGACCGCCGCCAGCAGCTCCTCCCCTCCCGCCCGGGCCAGCCGGAGCTGCAGCGACAACGACGTGTCGTCGGGCCGGATCTCCACCTCCCGCTGGCGGAGGATCGGCCCCACGTCGAGCTCGGGCGCCATGACGTGGACGGTGAGGCCGGTCCCGGGTTCGCCGTGCCGGAGGACCCAGAAGTAAGGCGCGATGCCCGCGTACCGCGGGAGCAGCGCCCAGTGGACGTTCATCGCCGCAATCTTCGGGATCTGGAGGATGTCGGGATCGATCCGCTGGGGCGTGGACACCGAGAGCAGGACGTCGAGGTCCACGGCGCGCAGGAACCCCCGGACCCGGTCGCTGTTCGCGGTCTCCACGGAGATCCACGGGACCCGGTGGCTGGCGACCAGCCCGTCCAGGAACGCCGGCCGGCCCGTGGCCAGCGCGACGGCTTCCGGGGCCACCAGCGTCCCCAGCTTGTGCCGGGCGTAGCGGACGCCCGTCCGCCGGGAGATCCGCCACAGCCGCCCGGCCCGCCCCCCCTTCCCCGGCGGGATCCGGACCAGCACCGCGCCCACCATCCGCACGTCCGCCGACTCGAACAGCGGCCGCAGCATGAGCGTCGAGAACGCGTTCCCGTTCGACACCACGGCGACCGTGATCGGCCCGGTCCGGCCGTTCGCACCCTCGCTCATCGAACCGACGCCGGCTGGCGGTACTTCACGAACCCCAGCGCGAACAGTGCCGCGATCGCCCCCGCCCACACCGCCGCCTGAAGCACCAGGGCTCCCGTCGTGGACAGCTGGGCGGCGACGACGCCTGCCCCGACCAGCACCACGTGCGCCGCAAGACAGATCCCGAGCGTGGCCCACACCGAGGCGCCCCGGGCCAGAAGCTGATCGTAGACGTGGCCACGGTCGCCCACATGCAGGGGGACGCGACCGGTCGCCCGCCGGGCCAGGGACAGCACCAGATCCAGCAGGAACAACCCCAGGCACCCCGCGGTGCCCGCCAGCTCGGCAACACTCCGGCCACCCTGTAGGACGGCGATGGCCAGGGCCGCCCCAACGAGGTACGACCCGCTGTCCCCCAGGAACAACCGAGCCGGTCGGAGGTTGTGGAACAGGAAGCCGGCAGCCGCCCCGGCAAGGCACACGGCCGTGATCCCGGGATGGTGCCGGGCGACGGTCACCGCGACCACGGCGATCCCGGCCCCGCTGACGACGGCCAGGCTGCCGGCCAGGCCATCCATACCGTCGACCATGTTCACGGCGTTGAGGGCGGCCGCGTACAGGACCACCGCCGCGCCCGCGTACAGGATGCCAACCCACGAGGCCGAGATGTCGACGCCCAGGCCCCACACCGTGACCGCTCCCAGCCCGACCTGAACGGCCAGCCGGACCAGCGCCGGCACCCGCAACGCATCGTCGGCCAGGCCCAGCGCAAGGGGTGCGAACAACGCCACCGTCACGCCCGCCGTGAGCGGCCACCCCCGCGTGGCCACGCCAGCCGCCAGGCCGCCCGCCACCGCCAGCCCCCCGAGGTACGGCACCGCCCGAGCGTGCGGCTTCAGCCCGGCGTCGGGATGATCGAGCGCGCCGACCCTCGCGCCGGCGATCCGGGCCGCGAACCCGAGCACCACCGCCACCGGCAGCGCGATGGCCGCCTGGATCCAGGCCGCATCGAGTCGCGAACGCGGTATCTGATCAGGGAAGGGCGGGAACCCCATCACCGTCGCCTCCGGTCCAACAGGCGCCGGTAGACCTCGAGCGTCCTGGCGACGACCTGCTCCTCGTCGAACCGCTCGAGCATGCGTGCCCGTCCGGCCCGGCCCATGCGTTCCCGTTCCCCGCCATGGCCTGCCAGTCGCTCGACCGCAGAGGCCAGCGCACCGGCGTCGCGGGGCGGAACCAGGACGCCGGTCTCGCCGTCCACGACCACCTCGCGACACCCCCGGATGTCCGTGACCACGGCGGCCCGCCCCATGGCCTGGGCCTCGATGGCCGACCGCGGGACGCCCTCCCGGTACGAGGCCAGGACGAACAGGTCGAACGCGGCGTAGATCGCGGGCATGTCGCGGCCCTCCCCGTGGAGCACGACCCCGGCCTCGCGGGCGGCGGACATGGCGGCGGCCGGCAGCCGGTCCGCCTTCGCCGGCTCCTCCGGCCCCACCGCCACGAACATCGTCTCGGGCGTCAGCGAACGCACGCGCCCGGCCGCTTCGAAGAACTCCGGGTAGCCCTTCTCCGCCACCAGCCGGCCGACCGTCCCCACCACCACCGACCCCTCGCCGGCCCCCCACCCCTTCCGGAGCAACGCCACCGTCTCCGGGTCCACCGACGCCGGGTCGAACCGCGCCAGGTCCACCCCGTTCCCCAGCCATGTGGCTCGGTGCCGTGGGACCAGGCGCCGCCCCACGGCCCGCTCGAAGTCCTCCCGGCTCTGGAACAGCTCGTGGTCGGAGAACCGGAACGCGGCGCGCTCCGCCGCCGAGATCAGCCCCCGCCGGACCGCCGGCAACGACGGGTTCGCGTACAGGCCGTGCACCGTGTTCACCACCACCGGCACGCGGGCCATCCGAGCGGCCACCCGCCCCAGGACCCCGCTCTTGGGGTTGTGGGTGTGCACGATGTCCGGGCGCTCCCGCCGGAACAGCCGGACCAGGTCCCGCAGCGCCACGGCGTCGCGCCCGAGCGTCCACGACCGCGTCAGCGATCCCACCGCCAGGTGCCGGATCCCCAGACCGCGAAGCTCCTCGACGTACGACCCCGGCGCCGAGGCTCCCGCGACGTCGAAGCCCTCCTCGGCGAACCGCATCAGCTGGTGGGCCAGCAGGACCTTCAGCGACAGGTCGATCGTGGTGAGGTGGATCAGCCGCGGGCTGCGATCCCTCACGGCGACCGCGGTGGAGGTCACGGTGATCGCCTCCGGAGCCATTCGTACAGCCGGTCCTCCAGCGGCGCGATCCCCGCGAGACGGCGCCGGAAGAAGAACATCCCGTCGCTGGCCCGGATGGGCGTCCGCGACAGGTGGTGAGCGGATGCCCGGCCCGGCATGTTCTTGGTCCCGAGACCGGCCACGGCCCACCGGTAGTGCCGGGCCACGACGTCCTGGTTGCCCGCGATGGCTCCGGGGTAGGCGAAGATCGCCGGTGCCGCACCGGCCCTGACCGCCAGGATGTCGTTGGCGCGTCCGCACTCTTCCTCGGCCTCGGCCGCCGACAGGCTGTCGAGCGGCCGGTGCGTATGGGTGTGCGAACCCACCTCCATCAAACCGCTCGCCTTCATCTCGCCCACCTGGTCCCACGTCAGCGGCTCGGGCGACTCGCCCCGGCCGCCGGCGCCAAGCCGGATCGGCGCGGGGGCCTGGCCCTCCATGAACCCCGTGGCCAGGAACACGGTGGCGGGCAGGCCGAGGTCATTGAGCACCGGCCAGGCCCGCCGGTACACCTCGCGGTAGCCGTCATCGAACGTGATGGCCACCAGGTCGCGCTCCATGTCCCCCGCCGCCAGCCGCTCCACCCCCCGGCTCAGCGGGACCACCGTGGCGGACCGCGCCAGAAACTCGGCCTGCTCCCGGAACCTCGACGCCGGGAGGTCCATCTCCTGCCCCATGCCCGCTCCCACCCGGTGGTAGATCAGGACGAACAGGCCGGGCTCCGAGACTCGGGCCGCCGTTGCCGGGCCGAGCAGCGCGAGCTTCACCGCCTTCTTGGCCAGCGACACCGCCGCGAAGCGGACGCTCACCCCGGCACGGAGCCGCCCACGGGCTCCGGCGCGCGCTTCGCGAACGGCAGCGGCCGTTGCGCCGGCACGGCCCGTCGCACCGGCCTGCCCACCATGCAGATCAGCATGAACATGAACGGCAGCACCTGGGTTCGCTGCCGGGCCAGCAGGCCGAAGTTCGACAGGGAGGACAGGATCACGGAGAACGCCAGGAACGCCGCGAGGGTGAACAGGACCATGCCGTTGTCGCGCCAGTGCCGGAACCCCCGCCAGATCTCCCGGCGACGGAGCAGGATCAGCGCGCCGAGCAGCACGCCCTCCAGGGCGGTCAGCGACGGGAGCGGCCCGCCCGCCTCCCACGGGAATGGCCGGAAGTCCACCGTGATGATGGCGGACGGCATCCCGAACGGCGTGAACGGGTTGGGCGGCGCGAAGTTCGACCCGCTCAGGCCCCCGTTGAACTCGGTCTCCCGGGCCGCCTGGAAGGCGTCGATGGCGTTCGAGTTCCCCAAGTAGGTCGTGGTGTGGGTCACGGTGAAGAACGCCACGAACGACAGCGCCGGCACCAGCACCAGCCACGTGAGCGCGGTGAGCTGGGGGTTGCGGCGGCGGACCGGGCGGAGCAGGAAGGCCGCCGCGCCGGCCACCAAGAGCGCCGTGGCGATGGGAGGCCGGATCATGAACGAGCCGACCAGCCCCACCCCGCCGGCAACCACTCCTCGCATGAACTCCCCCCGGAACAGGTGGGCAAAGCCGTACGCGGCAAGCCCCAGGAACGTCACCACCAGGGAGTCCTTGCCGAGGCTGGACGGCCAGTACCACATCGATGGCAGGAAGAACAGCAACAGGGCGAACAGCCGGTGGTCCCCCTCCGGGAACGCCACCCGGAAGGCCTTGTAGAAGTACCAGCCCCCCACGAACGCGAGCGCCGAGTGCACGACGAACCCGCCCAGCATCGTCGTGCCGATCACGGCGAACAGGATCCCTGTACACCAGTTCACGAACGGCGTGCCGAAGTACGGGTCGGGCAGAGAGGGGAATTGGAAGGACCGGAACAGCGGCGCCAGAACCTTCCCCGCGCCGTAGTAGCCGTTCGCGTCGGCCACGCCGTGGTAGACGGCCTGGATGATCAGGTACCGCAGGAGGCTCCCCACGAGGTGCGCTCCCAGGGCGGCCCACAGGAACCCGGCGGACACCGACGGCTCGTGGGCCACCGCCCTCGGGATGAGCACGGCGGCCACCAGGGCCACCAGGGCCACCGCCACGAGGTACATCTGCCCCTCGAACCCGGAGTGCCCGAGCACGGACACCGCGACCGCGACGGCGGCCAGCACGCCGATCCACACGCCCGTGCTGCGGACACGGAACGACCCGGCGACGGAGGTGACCTGGGATGCCATCTGGGCCCAAATCCTACCGGCCGGACCCCGGCGCTCCGGAAGGGCGGGCGGTCAAAACAGCTCCAGGTCCCCGAGCTGGAGTGACCAGGACGCGGAGTCCAGGGGATCCGGATCGATGGTCCCGCCCACCGGGCGAACCACGAATGTCATGCCGGCGCGGGGAAGCCGGCGGTAACCGGCCATCGCCAGGGCCCGGCGGGCCGGCCAGGCCGGTCCCGTCGACGCCACGGCATGGTCGGCACCGGCCAGCCGAGGGAACGCCCGGAGCAGCCCTGCCATGTCGCCGGCGGCGTCGGGCCGGCACAGGGCCTCGCACACGACGGCCTCGGTGAGCGACCCCCGCGACCGGACCCGCCCGATGACCACCGCCCGGAGGGGATCGCCGGCCGCCAGGGCGTGGTACGGCAGGGGTCCCCCGGCATAGCGCCACCGCAGGAACTCCACGCTCCTCGCGGTGGACAGGCCCGACGAAGGACCGGCCCCCGCCAGCAGGTCCTCCAGCCCGGGCCGGCCGATGACGGCGGAGGCCGGAACCGGGACGCCGCCGTCCGGCCCGGAAGGCGCCACCGCCGGGCCCGAGCGGAGGTCCCGGCGGAGCGCGGCCCCGGCCAGACGGACCGGGCGGCGGACTCGCAGCCACATCGGCCACCGGGCCACCTCGCGCCATCCCATCTTCAGGTACCCCGGGAGGCTCTTCGCGTTCGGTGTGTTGAACACCATCGCCACGCCCTCGTCGCGACACCGATCCAGGCCGGCCCGGGTCAGCGAGGAGAAGACGCCGCGCCGCCGGACCCCCGGCGTCGTCGCGGTGTCCACGGCCCGCACCGCTTGGACCGAGCCACCATCCGCGGTCCGGAGGCCCCATCGCATGAACGTCCGGACCCCCACCAGCGCGCCGTCCGACTCCGCCACCAGCGCCACCGAGCGCCCGAACGGGTTCGCCAGGTGCTTCCACTCGAACAGGGGCCGGCGGTCGGCGCCTCCCGGGGCCGGCCCGAGGGCCCGCTCCAGGAGGGCCACCACGGCCGGCACGTCGATCTCCTCCATGGGACGGATCTCCACACCGGTGGCCGGCGCGGCCTCCGGTCGAGGGTCCTGCGACGGGTTCACCGCCGCGCCCCCAGCACGGACTCGTACACGGCCTCGGTCCGGTGGACCATCTCGCGCAGGGAGAACCGCTCCGCCGTCCGGGCGGCGGCCTCCCCCACGGCCCGCCGCCGGGCCGGGTCGCCCAGCAGCGAGATGAGCGTGGCGGCAAGCGCGACCGGGTCGTCCGGCGGCACCAGGAGCACGTCCTCGCCGTCGGCGACCACCTCCGGCACGCCCCCCACGGCCGTGGCCACAGCGGGGATCCCGAGGGCCATGGCCTCCAGCAGCGATACCGGCATGCCCTCGAACCGCGACGGCAGACAGTACACGTCGAACGCCCGCATCAGGCGGGCCGCCTCCTCCCGGTATCCTGCCAGGACCACCCGGTCGCCGAGCCCGGCCCGGTCGATCTCCGCCCGCACCGGATCCGGGTCGATGGGGAGCCCCACGAACACGAACCGCGCGTCCGGGTGGGCGTCCACGACGGCCCGGGCCGCCCGGACCAGGACGGCGTGGCCCTTCTTCGCGGTGATCCCGCCGACGGTCCCCACCACGAGACCCTCGGCCGGCACCCCGAGGTCCCGCCGGGCGTCCTCCCGCGTGCGGGCCGCCGCGCCGAGCCCTTCTGAATCCACGCCGTTCGGGATCACCGTCACCGGCGGCCCATCGGGCCCGAGGCGCATCGACGAGGCGACCCGGTCCGAAACGGCGATCACGGCGTCGTTGAGCGGGAACGTCCGGGCGTTCAGGCGGCGAGTGGCGGGGCGGTAGCGGGGCCACGTGTTGTGCTCGGTGTAGACCAGGCGGGGCCGGGATTCCCCCATCCGGCGCACGGCCATCCGGGCGCCGATCGCGGCGTAGGGAAGGTGGGCGTGCACCACGTCGAACCGTCCCTCGGTCACCAGCCGCCGGAGCCGGCCGATCCACGTGGGATCCCAGGCCCGCCCGACCCCGAGGCAGCGGGTCGGGACGCCGGCCCGCTCCAGCTCCGGGACCAGGTGGTCCTTCCACGGGAGGAGGTAGCACGCCTCCACAGCGAACCGCTCTCGATCCACAAACGGGGCCTGGGTCACCAGGAGCCGTTCCGCGCCCCCCGGCCCCAGGCCCTTGATCAGCCACAGGACCCGCGCGGGAGACGGGCTCACGAGAAGCCGAGGGTGGTGCTGGAGGTGCGCTCTTCCTCGGGCTGCTCCTCCACCTCTTCGTCCGGACCGTGGCCGTTCGTCTCGGACTTCGCGCGGTGCCGGCGCTCCTTGCCCTTGTCCTTGCGACGCCGGAACATCCCGCCGCGGTCCTCGGCCTCATGCTCGTAGTAGTAGGACGAGGTATACGCGTAGTAGTCCGCGTAGTAGTAGTACGAGGTCGCCGGGCCGAAGTTGTTGAGCGCGGCACCCACCACCCGGGCCCGGACCTTGGCCAGCTGGTCGCGGGCGTGCGCGAGGACCCGCCGGTTCGTGGCCTCGTTCACCACCACCAGCACGCCGTCCGCCATCGTGGCCAGGACCGAAGCGTCGGCCAGGCCCAGCACCGGCGGCCCATCCAGGATCACCCAGTCGGCTGCCTCGGTGGCCTGCTCGAGGAACTGCTTCATGGCCACCGATCCCAGCAGCTCTGCCGGGTTCGGCGGCACCGGGCCGCCGACCATGACCCGGAGGCCCTTCACGCCGGGGTCCTGGATGGCCTCCATGAGCGTGGCCTGGCCGGACAGCACCGAGGACAGCCCCTCGCGGTTCGACAGGCCGAAGAACTTGTGGATGGACGGCCGGCGGAGGTCCGCCCCCACCAGCAGGACCCGCTGCCCGGCCAGGGCCATGACCGTGGCCAGGTTCGCCGCGGTGGTGGACTTCCCCTCGCCCTTCACCGGGCTCGCGATCAGGAGCCGCCGGATGGGCCCGCCCACCGACACGAACAGCAGGTTCGTGCGGAGCGTCCGGTACGACTCCGTGGCCGGGGCCTTGGTATCGCCCACCGACACCAGATACTGCTCGCTGCTGTCGCGCCTGGCCTTGGCGGCGGTGGTGCGGGAGGAGACGTGCGGGATGACGCCGAGGAGCGGGGCGCCGGCCTGCCGCTCGAGGTCCTCGGGCCCCCGCAGCGAGTCGTCGGCGTAGTCCCGGAGGAACGCCGCCCCGATGCCAAGGGCCAGCCCGATGATCACCGCGAACACCCCATCTCGGAAGTGGTCCGGCCGCACGGGGTGTCGCGCCACTCGAGCCGGGACGATCACCCTGCTGTTGGCCTCGGCGTTAATGTCGGAGATGGCGTCCTGGTTGGAGCGGATGTACTGGTTGTCGAGATCGACGGCCGCCTCGAGCTCCGCCCGCTGCGCGCTGATGGGCTTCGGCTCGAACGTCTTCGGCTTGTGTTTCAGGTTGAACGTGTCGAGCGCCGTTTGGTCATCGATCAGCTGATTGCTCCACTCCCTCAGGGCGTCCTGGAAGGGCGTCTTGGTCTGGTTGATCCTGTACTGGAGGTATTGCGTGGAGAACGCGGTGACGAGGTCCGCAGCGCGCTGGGGGTTCGGGTGCTGGGCCTGGAACAGCAGGATCGTGCCGGCCGACTTGAGTGGTGCCACGGTCATGAACCGAGCGAGCTGCTCCGGCTGGACGTCCGCCGCCCACGGGAGCGTCTGCTGCACCTTCTGAGCGACGAGGTAGCTGACCGCGATGTGTGCCTCGACCTCGGGGTCCGTTCCCTGGACCGTCGGCGCCCCGGGGGCGTTGTTCGTGTTCGGAGGCTGGGGAACGATCAGCTGGACCTGGGACTGGTAGACGGGGGTCTGCCGATACGACAGGAACATCACGCCGGCCACCACCAGGGCGGTGATGATGAACGCGGTCCACTTCCTGGTCCACAGGATGCGGAAGTAGTCGCGAAGCTCGAAGGTCGTCGTGCGAGTCGGTTGGGTCTCGGCCACGGGGTCTCCAGGGGGCGCGGCACCGCGCAGCCGGGCCCGCCGACGGGCCCGCACACCCGTTGGGGTGAGGCTACCGGCGGGCACCTCGAACGTCAATGAACCGCGCGCCCCGATGCCGTGACGGCCGGGCTCGTGTGGCTACAATACGCCGGTTCCCGGGCCGGTCCCGGAACCCCCCGAGCAGCGCGGAAAGGACCGACACGACATGCGCATCCTGATCCTGGGCGGAGACGGCTACCTCGGGTGGCCGACCGCGATGCAGCTCACGAAGCGGGGCCACGAGGTCTTCGCCATCGACAACTACCTGCGCCGCCGGGCCCACCGCGAGCAGGGCACGGACTCGCTGACCCCGATCCTCCCCGACCTGCCCTCCCGGGCCGCGGCGTGGAAGGAGGTCTCCGGGCTCGAGGTGGGCGTCACCGAGGACAACATCTGCGAGTACGGGGTGGTCGAGCGGATCTTCAAGGACTTCCAGCCCGAGGCCGTCATCCACTACGGCGAGATGCCGTCGGCGCCCTACTCGCACAAGGGCCGCGAGCACGCCGTGTTCACCCAGTACAACAACGTGATCGGGACGCTGAACGTCCTGTTCGCCATGGCGGAGCTGGCCCCCGACACCCACCTGGTGAAGCTGGGAACCATGGGCGAGTACGGCACCCCGAGCATCGACATCGAAGAGGGCTACATCGAGCTGAACCACAACGGCCGCACCGACACGTTGCCGTTCCCCAAGCTCCCCGGGTCCTGGTACCACCTGAGCAAGGTCCACGACTCCCACAACATCCACTTCGCGTGCCGCGTGTGGGGCCTGCGGGCCACGGACCTCAACCAGGGCGTCGTGTACGGCATCCACACCGACGAGACGAGGCTCGACGAGCGGTTGATGACCCGGTTCGACTACGACGAGGTGTTCGGCACAGCCCTCAACCGGTTCTGCCTCCAGGCCGTGATCGGCCACCCCCTCACGGTGTACGGCAAGGGCGGCCAGACCCGCGGCTACCTGAACATCGTGGACACCCTGCAGTGCGTGGAGCTGGCCACGCTGAACCCCGCCGAGCGGGGCGAGTTCCGCGTGTTCAACCAGTTCACCGAGCAGTTCTCGATCATGGAGCTGGCCCAGACCGTCCAGCGGGCCGGGCAGGCCCACGGGCTCGACGTGCAGATCGACCACGTGGAGAACCCGCGGTTCGAGAAGGAGGAGCACTACTACAACGCGAAGCACACCAAGCTCCTCGACCTCGGGCTGCAGCCGCACCTTCTCTCGGAGACCCTGGTCGAGTCGATATTCGACGAGATCGCGAAGTACCGGGACCGGGTGATCGCCGACCACATCATGCCGCGGACCAAGTGGCAGACCGTGCTCGAAGCGGAACCCGCCACGTAAGGGCGCCATGTTCGCGCTGCGGATCGTCGGGGGCATCTTCGCTGCAGCGCTGCTGGTGGTCGCCGTCGTCCGGTACCGCCGGCGGAACATCAGCCGCCTGAACCTGCTGATCACCTGGACCCTCGGCGTGGCCCTGGTCCTCCTGGCCATCGCGCCGGTCGTGTTCCAGCCGCTGTTCGACGCATTCAACTTCGGCAAGAAGGGCTCGGGGCTCCGCCTCATAGCCGTCGGGCTGTTCGGGCTGCTGGTGGTGCTCGCGCTCCAGGTCCGCACGATGTCCAACACCGACCAGAACGAGCGGGCCGTCCGCCTGCTGGTGGAGGCCCTGGCGGTGCAGACGTTCGAGGCGGAACGGGCCCGCCTGGGCGACCGGCTGCCCGCGGGCGAGTGCATCGTGGCGGTGTCGCCGGCGTTCAACGAGGCGGAGAACATCGCGGACGTGATACGGGCCATCCCGGAGACCATCGAGGGGTACCCCGTGGTGGCCATCGTGGTGGACGACGCCTCCTCCGACGGCACCGCCGAGGTGGCCCGGGCGGCCGGGGCCATCGTGGTGCGGAACCCCATCCGCCGGGGTGGGGGGCTGGCCCTGCGGGTGGGGTACGACGTGGCCGCGATGCTGAACGCCGTGGTCGTGGTGTCGCTCGACGCCGACGGCCAGCACATCCCGGAGGAGATGCCGGTCCTGGTGAAGCCGGTCCTGGCCGGCGACGCCGACATGGTGAACGGGTCCCGCCTGCTCGGGGACTTCGAACGCGAGAGCGTGGTCCGCCATGTCGGCGTCCACTTCTTCTCCCGGATGGTCACGGTGATGACCGGCCAGCGCATCACGGACCCCTCCAGCGGCTACCGGGCCACCCGCGCCGAGATCCTCAAGAACTTCGTGCTGAAGCAGGACCAGTTCTGGACCAGCGAGCTGCTCATCGAGGCCCTCCGCCACCGGTCCACGATCATCGAGGTCCCCATCACGATCCGGGCCCGGGCCGGGGGCAAGTCCAAGAAGCCGAAGTCCCTGAAGTACGGCTGGAACTTCTCCAAGGCCATCATCCAGACCTGGCTCCGATGATGCTGGCCTCCCCCCGGTTCCGGGGGCGTGCACGCTTGCTCTTTCCCCGGTGACCCCGCTAGGGTCGGGCTCCTCGACGAACGAGAAGGAGGTTCGATGAAGCGAGTACTCGGCGTTTCCCTGCTCGCCGGGATGATGGTCGTGGGTGGGATGGTGCTGGCAGGGCCGGCATCCGCGGCCACCATCGACGTCCATCCGGGCGAGTCCATCCAGGCCGCGATCAACCACGCCTCGCCCGGCGACGTGATCGTGGTCCACCCCGGCGTGTACCACGAGAGCGTGGTGGTGAACAAGGACCACCTCACGCTGCGCGGCGCGGGGGCCGGCGCCAACGGCACCGTGATCGAGCCGCCGGAGTCGAGCAACAGGTGCCTCCACGGCGCGGCCGGGTTCTGCGTGTTCGGCAAGAAGACCGAGAGCGGGTTCCACCGCCGGACGGGCGTGACCGTGGAGGGGTTCGAGTTCAAGGGCTTTCCGGCATTCGGCCTGGTCGGCTTCGGGGTGAAGGACCTCCTCGTCCAGCGCAACTTCGGGGTCGACAACGGGGAGTACGGCCTCACCTGCTTCAACTGCGCCGGCATCAGCTTCCTGTACAACAAGGCCACCGGCGCCGGCGAGTCGGGGTTCTACGTCGGCGACAGCAGGGAGGCGGACGCCCTGCTCGTCGGCAACCTGGCGTTCGGGAACGGCACCACCGGGTTCCTGTTCCGGGACGCCAACGTGGGCCGGGCCAAGGGCAACAAGGCCTACGGGAACTGCTCGGGCATGCAGCTCGTGAACACCGGCGCGCCGAACAACGTCCACGGATGGGTCGTGAACGACAACGACGTGTACCACAACGACGCGGCGTGCAAGGGCGAGGAAGAGGGCCCGCCGCCGTTCTCAGGGCTCGGGATCGGGCTGTTCGGAGGGAAGAACAACCGCATCCTGCACAACACCGTGTGGGCGAACCGGCCCACCGGCCCCTCGGCGGCGTCGGGCGGCATCGCGGTGGCGTCGTCGAAGAGCTTCGGCGGCGCCAACGCGTCCGACAACGAGATTCGGTCCAACGTCCTGTACCGGAACAAGCCGGTCGACATCCTGTGGGACGGCACCGGGGTCGGTAACGAGTTCACGAAGAACAAGTGCAAGCTGTCCAACCCGGACGGTCTCTGCAACTAGCCGCTCGACGGGCGCGATCGAGGGCGGCTCGCTCCGGCGAGCCGCCCTCGTCGTTCCGTGGTGGGGCGCGGCAGGCCCGGGGGCTTGCTACCGTGAGCCGGTGAAGACGCAGGTCCCGGCGGCGAAACGGGCCCCCGGCGGCGGACGGCCCGTCCCGGACCGCCGGCGGCGGGCGGTGGCCGCCCTCGGGACGGTGGTCGCGCTCGTGGCGGTGGTCGCGGTGGTGGTGCCGTTCTTCGCCGCGACCTACGCCGTCCACACGTTCCAGGTCCCGCTGGGGTGGGACACCCCGAAGTACCTGTGGAAGACGGCGCTCGCCGCGAACATGGGCGTGACCTCCACGCCGGTGCGGCTCCCCCCGCCGGTGAACGGGAGCCCGGACCGCCCCGCGTACGCCGTGCTGGCCCTGGTGGCCCACCGCGTGCTGGGGCTGGACGGGTTCCGCACGGCCGAGGCCCTCCCGTTCGCCTCCGCCGCGGCCTGCGGGCTGGCCGCGGCCGGGTTCGCGGCGGCGGCCCTCCGCCGGGCCCGGTGGGAGTGCGCGGTGATCGGGGCCTCGGTGGGGACCTCCGTCGCGGTGGCCCGCATGGCCGGCCCGGAGACCTACCAGGACAACCTCATGGTGGCCGCGGTGCTCCTGGCGGTGGCCGCGCTGGCCGTCGCCGCGACCGGCCGGCGGGGCCCGGTGGCGCCGGCGCTGCTCCTCGGGGCGGCCGCGCTCGTCCACTGGCCGTTCGCGCTGCTGTTCGCGGGGATCCTGGCCGTCGCGGCGGCGGTGGCCGGGCGGGACTCGTGGCGCCGGTGGCGGAGCGGGACCCCGCCCCTTCGGACCCCGGCCGGCGGGCTCCTCGGCGTGGCCGTCGGGGGGCTGGCCGCCGGGGTGGTCGCGCTGTTCGGGGGTCTCGGCGCCGAGCTCAAGCGGCCCAAGACCTCGCCCCAGGCCCACACCGAGTACGTGAAGAAGGCCCGCCAGGACGCCGGCCAGTACGTCCCCTGGTTTACGGCGCCGGCGGCGGCGCTCGGCGCGCTCGTGCTGTGGGGCCGGGGCGAACGACCGAGCCCGTCGTCGTCCGGCAGGTCCCTCGCCGCGCGGGCGGTGCTGGCGGCCTGGCTCGGCGTGACGGCCGTGGCCGCGGCCCTCGGCGCGACCGGGGTCACCGTGCCCGTCCACCGGTTCCTGGCCTTCGCCCTCCCCGTCCCGCTCCTGGTGGCGGTGGGCGCCCTGGCCCTCCCCCGCCGGCTGTGGACCCGCCCGGGATGGCGGGCGGTGGGTGTGGCGACCGGCGTGGCCATCCTGGGGGTGGCCCTGGGGATCTCGCAGGCCGCGTGGCTCCGGAACCGGCCCCAGATGAACCCGGTGCTGGTGCGCCAGGTGGCGAACGCGGAGGCGTACCTGGACCGCGCGGGGGTGCCGGCGGACCGCCCGGTGGTGTTCGTGGCGAACGTGACCGGGAACGCCGGGGTGAACCTGGCCCTGTTCGCCCACGAGATCCGGGCCGCGCTGGCGCCGGAGCGCGTCACGCAGGCCTACATGTACCTGGGCGACCCGGAGACGTTCCTGGCCGGGCGTCCCACGATCGTGGCGCGGCCGGACACCGCCGAGGTCCGTGAGTACGACGGCACGTCGTGGCGGTACTTCCGAGACGTCAGGCCGCTGCTGCCCGAGCGTCCCGTCGCGCTGCTGCTGCCCGAGGCGAACCCCGAGCGGACCACGTTCGACCGGTGGGTGGCGGGCCACGACCCCGTTGCCCCTGGCGTGTGGGTGGTCCGGGGACCGTCGGTGCCGGTGGAGCTGGCCGCGGCGCCCTCGCCGGTGGGACCGGTGGCCGCGCTCCCCGTTGCGGTAGCCGCGGTGGCCCTGGTGGCGCTGCTGTTCGCGGTGGGATCGGGATGGTCGGTGGCGGCCGCCCGGGGCCGTCCGGTGTTCGCCGCCCTGGCCCTGGCCCCGGCCGTGGGGATCGCCTCGCTGGTGGTGGCGGGGGTGGCGGCCGACCGGGCCGGGATCTCGCTGGCGGGCTCGGGGGCGGCGGCCGTGGCCGTCGTGGCGGCCGTCACCGGGTGGGTGGCCGCGGTGCTGGTCCGTCGGGGACCCGGCCGCGAATCCACCGGTGACGGCCGCGAGGCCGTGCAGAAGGGGGATCCGGCATGAGGACCGCGGAGTCCCGTGCCGCCCTGCGGTCGAGGCCCGGCCTCGAGGGCGGCGCCGGACCGCACCGGACCGTGCGGTGGCTGGAGGCGCTGGTGGCGGTGGGGGTGGCGTTCGCCGGCGTGTTCCTTCTGTACTTCCTGGTGTACCGGGTCCGGCACTTCTCGCTCCCACTGGGGTGGGACACGCCGTGGTACGTGTGGCGGGCGGACTTCGTCGGCCACGTCGGGATCGGGCCCCTCGACACCGCGGCCCGCCCCGGCCACGCGCTGCTGTCGTCGGTCCTGACCTCGCTCACCGGTCTCTCGGCACTCCGGCTGGAGGTCGTGCTGCCGTTCGTGCTGGTTGCCGTCCTGCCCCTGGCCGTCGGGGCGCTGGTGGCCGAGGGCAGCGGACACGAGTGGTGGCGGTGGGCGGCCGGCGCCGCGGTCTCGGGCGTGACCATCGGGACCACCCGGCTGGTCGGCGAGAACGTGTCGAACCTCATGAACGTGCTGTTCGTGGCCGTGGCGTTCCTGCTGCTGATCCGGTTCGCCGCCGTGGGGCGGGGGTTCGTGGGGGCCGTGCTCCTGGCGCTCGGCGCGAGCATGGCCCACTGGCTGTTCATGGCGGTGTTCGCGCTGGTGGCCGGGGCCTGGTTCGTGCTGGCGCTGCCGGCCTCGGTGCGAGCCCGGAGGGCCGGTGTGGGCCTGTGGCGAACGGAATCCGGGGCGCTGGCCGGCGCGACCGCCATGGCGACGGCGGCCACGGCCGCGCTGATCTATCC
>WNGB01001038.1_pt1 | contig 83178 bp, 72 predicted proteins | sample 5400681 | NCBI WGS metagenome assembly WNGB01 (sample SAMN13153367, study PRJNA577476) | soil metagenome | isolation source: 115 cm soil or saprolite under grassland replicate 2 | place: USA:California | collected 2016-06-15 | reverse complement strand
CGGGCTACCAGTACGCGCCCCCGATGCCGCCGCGTCTCCTTGACGCAGAGCGCGTGCACGCGCCGTTCGCGTATGCGCTTCATGCCGTGGATCCGATCGAACGGCGTTACGCGGAAGATCGCAGCCGCCGCGTGAATTCGTTTGCCGGCGATGCGCCCTGGTTTCTGCTCGGCAGCGATGCATTCGGGCGGGATGTCCTCTCGCGCGTGCTAATCGGCGCGCGCCTGTCGCTCGGGATCGCGCTGCTGTCGACGTTGTTCGCGCTCATCCTCGGCGCGGGCATCGGCGCCGCCGCCGCGCATGCCGGCGGCTGGATTGACGCGCTGTTGATGCGGCTCGCGGATTTCGTGATCGTCCTTCCGGGCATCTACGTGGTGCTCGCGCTCCGCGGCGCACTCCCGCTAGTGCTTTCGACGTCACAGGTGTTCGCCGCGATGGTCGCCGTCCTCTCGCTCGTCGGATGGCCTACTGTGGCACGCGGCGTACGCGGAATCCTCATCATCGAACGCCAGTCCGAGTACGCAGAAGCTGCGCGCGCCGTCGGCGCGAGCGCCTGGCGGCTGATCGGACGACATTTGCTGCCCGCAACGCGTGGGTTCTTGTCCGCGCAGGCGACCTTGCTCGTGCCCGCGTTCGTGATGGCGGAAGCGACGCTATCGTTTGTCGGACTTGGATTTGCGCCGCCAACGCCGAGCTGGGGCGCGATGCTCCACGACGCGGGAGCGGTCCAGATCGCCGCCGATGCTCCATGGCTCCTCGCACCTGCCGGTGCCGTGGTTTTGACCGTGTTTCTCGTTCACGCGTCCGCTGACCGCTCCGAACCATCCAGCGCCCCCATTTTTCGCAATCAAGTCCTTTAGTTTCAATGGAATGCCAATTCTGAAACGGGTGTTCTATATTGGCACCTATGTGCAAGAAAGGAACAATCGCCGTAAGTCCTGTCCTGGGCGCACTTGACACGATTTCCTCCCGCGGGTCCGTGCGCGGGGTGTGCCGTAATAGAGCAATTACAAGTCTGGTCGGCCTCAAATCGGAGCTCGCCAGAATCACCTAACCCCTTCAGGCGCAGTCGTTTAACCATGTAAGCATCAAGCCCGGCCGTACTGGCCCTCCGATTGCTCTATAGGAGGCGCACTCGTAAATCTCGATCCAGCGAGGTCAAGGACCATGGGGGAGCTCGTGAACGACAGGGTGACGAATTACGAGCAAGACAAAGCGGTGTGGGGCTAGCCCTCGCAAGTGGAGAGGAATCAAACTGTGATTAGGTGGCGAAACATTCTGGCAGCGGCGCTGACGGCGTCGATCTGCCTTTTCGGGTTCACGGCGACCGCCGCCGCCAAGCCCGCGTCCGGAAAGGGCGGTCATTCCAAGCTTGACTCCAAGCTGAATGACCGCGCCAACAAAGGCGGACCCGGCGTCTCGCGCGCGATTGTCGTACTGAACCTGAGTTGCGACGCAACGGGCGACTACGCCAAGACTGGCGCGAAGCGCGGCCGGCGTCTTGGCCTCATCAACGCTGATGTGGTCGAGATTCCGAACGCGCAGCTTCGCAAGCTGGCGGACAGCTCCTGCGTTAAGGACATGCACTGGGATCGGAGGACCGGCGGCGACATGAACCGCGCTGCGGTCATCGAAGGCGCCCGCGCGGTGCAGCAGTACTACGGCTACGACGGCGCCGGCATCGGCGTCGCGGTCGTGGACTCGGGCATCACCCCATGGCATGACGACCTGACCTACTTGGGGTCCGAGCCGAACGTGCAGGTGGTGAACGGCCAGCGCGTCACGAAGTTCGTGGACTTCGTGAACGGCCGTCTCACGCCGTACGACGACAACGGCCACGGGACGCATGTCTCGGGCATCATCGCGGGCAACGGCTTCGACACGTTGGGCGCGCACGCGGGGATGGCGCCGGCCGCGAACCTCGTCAGCCTGAAGGTCCTCGACCAGCAGGGTGGCGGCTACATCAGCAACGTCATCGCGGCGCTCGATTGGATCGTTGCCAATCGCACGACCTACAACATCCGCGTTGTCAACCTCTCGGTTGGCGCGGCCGTCACGGAGTCGTATAACACCGACCCGCTGACGCTCGCGGCCAAGCGCGTCGTCGACCTGGGCGTTGTGGTGGTCACGGCCGCCGGCAACCTCGGGAAAAACCCGAATACTGGCGAAGTGCAGTACGGCGCGATCACGGCCCCGGGCAATGCGCCCTGGGTGCTGACGGTCGGCGCCTATAGCCACGAAGGCACGCTGACGCGCATCGACGACAAGATCGCGTCCTATGGCTCGCGCGGTCCGACGGCGCATGACTATGCGGCGAAGCCGGACATCGTTGCGACGGGCACCGGGATCGTGTCGTTGTCGGCTCCGGGCAGCCTGCTCTACACGACGAAGTCGGCGTACCTGCTGAGCGGCTCAGTGCTGACGGCGACCAAGCCGTACCTGAGCCTGACGGGCACCAGCATGGCGTCACCGGTCGTTGCCGGCGCCGTCGCGTTGATGCTGCAGGCGAATCCACAGCTGACGCCGAACCTGGTGAAGGCGATCCTCGAGTACACGGCGCAGGATTACTACTACGACGCGCTCACGCAGGGCGCCGGCTTCCTCAATGCCAAGGGTGCGGTTGATCTCGCGAAGTTCCTCCGCAACCCGCAAGCCGGCCAGAAGTACCCGTCGAACCAGACGTGGAGCAAGGCGCTCATCTGGGGCAACCACAAGATCCAGCGCGGCGTGATCAAGCCGGCGGGAAGCGCGTGGTCGCTCAATACGACGTGGGGCGCGGCGGCCGACGGCGAAGGGGACAACATCGTCTGGGGCACGGCGTGCGACACCGCCGAGTGCGACAACATCGTGTGGGGCACCTCGGCGATGGATGCCCGCAACATCGTGTGGGGCACCGTCGACACCGAGGGTGACAACATCGTGTGGGGCACCGCTGACGGCGAAGGCGACAACATCGTCTGGGGCACGGCGTGCGCCGACGGTGAGTGCGACAACATTGTGTGGGGCACGGAGTGCGGCGGCGCCGACTGCGACAACATCGTGTGGGGCACGAGCGTCGACGAAGGCGAGCTGGACAACATTGTCTGGGGCACCGCGATGGAAGCCGACAACATCGTGTGGGGCACCGCGGACGGTGAGGTCGACAACATCGTCTGGGGGACCTCGAGCGAGTCCGACAACATCACGTGGGGCTGCGCTGGCGAGGATGTCCCGCTGTTCGACGATCCGGAAGTCCCATCGGTGTTCGACGGCGTCATCTTCGACGCGCTGTTCGACGCGACGCTCCCGGCCGACACAACGACGACTACAACCGAGGATCCGCCACCGGCGGTCCTGACGGACACGACCACTACGGTCACGTCGACGACGACCAGCGTTGGGGGAGGTTTCTAATGAAGAACCAAGCCCTTCGTGAGTCACGCGTGATGGTGGCCCTCCAGTCGATCGAAAGCGGCCGGACGAAGACAACGACGTCGGACTGGAAGCAGGCGCTCCCGGTGTTGACGGGTTCGATGGTGACGCTCCGCGAACTCCGGATTTCGGACGCGACGTCACTGCTGGCGATGCTCTCGACCGAGGAAGTGGCGCGCTTCATTTCGCCGCCCCCGACGACGGTCGAAGGCTTCGAGCGGTTCATCGCGTGGACGCAGCGCGAGCGCGCGGCGGGCAACTACGCCTGCTTCGCGGTAGTGCCGCACGGGATGAACACGGCGATCGGGATCTTCCAGGTGCGGCAGCTGGAGCCGGGCTTCGGGACCGCGGAGTGGGGATTCGCGATTGGCTCGGCGTTCTGGGGCACGGGCGTGTTCATGGACAGCGCGCGCATGGTCATCGACTTTGCGTTCGACACCATCGGCACGCACCGCCTCGAGGCGCGCGCGGCGATCCTGAACGGTCGCGGCAACGGCGCGCTGCGGAAGATCGGCGCGATGCAGGAAGGCATCCTGCGCAAGTCGTTCCTCCGCAACGGCGAGTATCTCGACCAGGCTCTGTGGACCATCCTGGACGAGGACTGGCGCGCGCAGCGAGTGATCTGGGGCGCCCAGATTCACTAAACGGTAGACGGGAGGCGGTAGACCGTAGACGGTAAACCGTAGACAGTTGGAGCACCCTGCGACGGGCGCGGCTCACAAGGCCGCGCCCGTTTTTTTCGCGCCTCGGACCTCGCGCCTCGGACCTCGCGTGTGGTACGTTTTTGGTCGTGAACCTCCGATCGATTTTTCCGCCGATGCCGACGCCGTTCCGCGGCGGCGAGGTCGACGCGGATGCGATCCGCGCGAACGTGCGGAAGTGGATCGCGGCGGGGCTCGGCGGCGTGCTGACCATCGGCACCAACGGCGAGGCGGCGCTGCTCGAAGACGACGAGGTGGACCGCGTGATCGAGGCGGCCCGTCGGGAAGTGCCGCCGGACCGCGTCCTGCTTGCGGGAGCGGGGCACGAGTCGACGCGTGCGACGATTGCCGCGGCGCGGCGGGCGGCTGCCGCCGGCGCGGACGCGGTGCTCGTCAAGACGCCGTCGGTATACCGCGCGCACGTGTCCACGGCCGGACTCGTCTCCCACTACACCGCGGTAGCGGACGCCAGTCCGGTGCCGGTCCTTCTCTACAACTTTCCAGCGTCCACAGGCGTGAACCTCGCGCCTGACACCGTCGCGCGGCTCGCGGCGCACCCGAACATCATCGGCATGAAGGAGACCAGTACGGACGGCGCACAGTTCGCCGATCTCTCGGCTGCGGTGCCCGACGGATTCACCGTGCTATGCGGCGCCGCGCCGGGTGTGTTCGCCGGGCTCTGCGCCGGCGCGAAAGGTGCGATCGTCGCCGTGTCGGCGCTGCTGCCGTCGCTCTGCCTCGAGCTGCTGGCGCACGTCCGTGCTGGCCGCCACGCGGAGGCGCTTGCCATCCAGCATCGCATCACGCCGCTCGGCCGCGCGGTGACGACACTCTACGGGATTCCCGGCCTGAAGGCTGCACTCGATCTTTCCGGATACAACGGCGGCGAGCCGCGTCCGCCGCTCGGTCCGCTCGCGAACGACGCGATTGAAACGCTCCGAACTCTCCTCGATGGCACACGCTGAACGTCTGCTCCTCGGTCCCGGCCCAAGTCCCGTCGCGCCGCGGGTGATGCGTGCGATGCAATCGCCTGTGCTCAGCCATCTGGATCCTGAAATGATGGCCATCCTCGAGGACATCCGCGCGCGGCTGGCGAGGACCTTCCGCGCGCCGGAGGGCGCGTTTTCGTTCGCGGTCTCCGGCACGGGTACAGCGGGCATGGAAACCGCCGTCGCAAATCTCACGCGACCGGGTATGCGTGCGGTCGCGATCGTTACGGGTTACTTCGGGGATCGGCTCGCGCAAATGCTCGTGCGATACGGCGCCGACGTCACGCGGGTAGACGTGGAATGGGGACGCGCGTGCGATCCTGCGCGGCTCGAAGCGGCGCTGTCGGGGAGTGGTGCGGACCTGGTCACGATGGTCCACGCCGAGACGTCAACCGGAGTCTTGAATCCCGTCGAGGATTTGTGTCGCATCGCGAGGGCGCGCGGCGCGCAGACGATTGTCGACGCCGTGACGTCGCTCGGCGTGCATCCGGTTGATGCGGCGGGATGGAACGCCGACGTGGTCTACAGCTGCTCGCAGAAGGGACTCGGCGCGCCGTCGGGTCTGGCGCCGGTGACTTTCGCCCCTGGGACCTTCCGCCTGAAGGCGGAAGGTCGACGCTCGTTTTATTTAGACCTCCAGCTTCTTCGCGACTATTGGATCGACCGGAAATACCACCACACGATTTCCGCGCCGCTGATCTACGCGCTGCAGGAAGCGCTCGCGGTAGTCGAGGAGGAAGGGCTCGAAGCGCGCTGGGAGCGTCATCGCCGCAACCATCGCGCCCTCCTCGATGCGCTGTCCGCGTTGGGCCTGGACGTCCTGCCGCCCCCGGGCGAGCGGCTCTGGTCGCTCAACGCGGTCAAAGTGCCCCAGGGTGCAGACGAGGCGGGGATTCGAAAAGCGCTGCTGCAGGACTACGGGATTGAAATCGGCGCGGGCCTCGGACCGCTCGCCGGAAAAATCTGGCGGATCGGACTCATGGGGTCCGGCTCCACGCAGGAGAACATCACACGGCTGGTCAGCGCCCTCGAAAAGCTGCTGCGCCCGTGAAGAAAAGAGGCGGGCGCGGTATATGGCGCGCGATCGGCCGCGGGCTCGCGATCGTTCTTGCGGTCGGCTTCGCCGCGACGGCACACGCCTACCTGACGCTGCCGGACGTTCGCATCCTGCGCACGGCGAACCCCGCGACCACCGCGTTCATGGCGCTGCGCGAGCGCGAGGCGCATGCGCAGGGGAAGCCCGTCGTGAAAGACCAGCGCTGGGTGCCGTATTCGCGGATTTCGGCCAACTTGAAGCGCGCGGTCATCGTGACGGAAGACGACGCGTTCTGGAAGCACGAGGGGGTGGACTACGTCCAGCTCCGCGAGTCGATGGAGGTGAACTGGGAACGCCGCGAGTTCGCGCGCGGCGCGAGCACGATCACGCAGCAGCTGGCGAAGAACCTGTATCTCTCGCCCAGCAAGAACCCGATGCGCAAAGTGAAGGAGCTGCTGATCACGCGACGCCTCGAGTTCGAGCTCACAAAGCAGCGGATCCTCGAGATTTACCTCAACGTGATCGAGTGGGGGGACGGCGTGTGGGGAGCCGAAGCGGCCGCGCGGCGCTACTTCCAGAAGTCTGCCGCGGAGCTGAATGCGCCGGAGTCAGCGCTGCTGGCGGCAGCGATCGCCAACCCGCACATCATGGATCCAGCACATCCGAGCGCCCGGCTGCGACGCCGGCAGCAGATGATCATGCGACGCATGGGCGCGGTGACACCGCCACCGGTCCTGCCCGGCCCACCCGTGCCACCCCCCGTCCCTGACACCATTGAGGGGCTTCCGCCGGTTTTGCCGCTGCCAACCATCCCGATTGGACCCCCCGGCGGCAGCGGTACCGGGCGAGGACCTGGGCAGTAAATCTTTGTAGCTGTTCACCTTGACAGGGAGAACAGCAAGTCCGTATAGTCGCATCGTTCCCGTTCCCTAGCAGCCACGGCAGGCACGATTGGAGGCCCGGCGGAAGCCGTGTCTTCTGACCGGGGTGTGTCGGTGATGATCAATTACACGGAGCGCATTGCGCTCTTGATGCAGGACGTCGTGTCACGCACGCCAGCGCTGGGCTTCATTGACCTGCGCGAGGTGCTTGTCTTTGGCCGATTCGGCAGGCCGCAGGCCGAGGGCGCGTTCGCCACGTGTCATTGCCTTACGCTCCCGGAGACCGAGCCCGGTTACTACTTCTGGCGCGACCGTGCGACGGGCGAACTGACCCGCCGCTCCGAATGGTTCGTCACGAAAACCCCCGAAGTCCGCGTCAGCGGAACCCGCATCAAATACCTCATCTCCTTCGTTCTTCCGCGTTTCTGTGAGCAGACGCTGGGTCGTTCGTGGAAGGCCGAATTGTACGGCCGGGTCGATCCCTGGGTGGCGAAGCTCGACACCATCGTCCACGAGCTCTATCACATCGATCCCGCGGCGAGCGGCATCCGCCAGTTCGCGCACGCCGACGGCACGCGCGCGACGCGCACGCACGCACCCGAGTTCTACGAAGACGTCGCCGCGATGACGCGCAAATATCTTGCGACGCGTCCGGACCCGGTGCTGTTCGATTTCCTGCGGTGGGATTTCTCGACGCTGCAGCAGCGCTACGGCGGCGTGATGGCGACGACCTTCAGGAATTTCCCGTCGTTTCCACAGCGCTACATGGAGCCCTGCGCCACGCTTCCGGTCGACCAGGGAGTTAAGGTCGAGCCGCTGAAGCGGCCCGGACAGCCCGCGCTCTACACCGAACGCGATCTGCACGTGCGCCAGTTCACGGGCGGCGCCGCGCGGCGGCTGCAGTTGTCCGCGTAACGGCCAGGACTCAGAGGACGCGCCTGGCGCCCACGAAGCGCGTCGACCAATAGGACGCGCTGATGCGCTCGACGCGCACCTGGCCGGTGCTGCTCGGCGCGTGCACGAATTCGTCGCCGCCAATCGCAATCCCGACGTGCGATGCGCCCGGACTGACCGTCGTGAAGAACACGAGATCGCCCGGCTCCAGGCCACGCTGCGTGTCCACCTCCCGCCCGGCGCGAAACAGCTCGCCGACCGTGCGCGGCACGTTGATTCCGTTCTGACCGAAGACGTAGTACACGAAGCCGCTGCAGTCGAAGCCCGACGGATCGTTGCCGCCATTGCGGTAAGCCGTGCCGCGCAGATTCAATGCGGTGCCCGCGATTCCATAGCCGAGATCGTGTGGACTGCCGGGTGCGGCTGCTGAAGACGTCGGAGCGGGCGGTGCTGCAGTGGCCGACGGGGGAGTGGGCGTCGGGAACGGCCGCGGCGTCGCGCCGGTCGATGCGCAGGCGCCCGCGCCGAGCGCCGCCGAGATCACAAAACTGCACGCAAAGCGCCGACTCATCGGACTGATCGAATTATCGGCTAAAATGTCTCAGGCTTTATGGAGCAAACGCTCCTGCTCAACGCAACGTACGAGCCGCTGAAGGTCGTCCACTGGCAGAAGGCGATCACCCTTTGGTGCCAGGGGAAGGTCGAGGTCATTTCGGTCTACGACCGCGAAGTGCGGTCGGTGTCCTTCAGCTTCAAGCTCCCGTCGGTCATCCGCTTGCTGCGCTACATCAAGATCAAGCGGCAGATCGACTACGTACCCTTTTCGCGGGCGAACATCTACGCGCGCGACGAGCACACGTGTCAGTACTGCGCGGAGCTCCTTCCCAGCGCTGAATTGACCTTCGATCATGTGGTGCCGGTCGCCCAGGGCGGCCGAAAAGATTGGGAGAACATCGTTACCTGCTGCATGCCCTGCAACCGCCGCAAGGGCGGACGCACTCCCGAGCAGGCCGGCATGCATCTCATTCGCATCCCGAGACGACCCGACAAGGCGCCGGCGATCCGGATCACGATCGGGCTGCGCAACGCTCCCGATTCGTGGCGCGATTACTTCTACTGGAACGTCGAGCTCGACGACGAGTCCTGACGTGGGACGGGTAGCCTCGGTCCGCCCCCTCTGGGCGATCGAGGGAGGCCGGATCACGCTCGAGGGTGACGGCTTTCCCGTCGACCGTCTGGTGCCGCACGTGCACATCGGCTCGCAGCGGGCGCGCGTCGCGTCCGCATCCTCGACCACTCTCAGCGTCATCGTCCCTTCCAGCGTTGAGGGGGGATCGACTGCGGTCCGCGTCGACGAGCTCCCTGGCGAAACGGCGTTCGTCGAAATCGGAACGCCGCTCGTCACCGGCGTGCATCACGTCGACAGCCCGGCTTACGATCGCCACGGCAATCTCTACGTCACGTTCAGTGGATCGCGCGGCCAGCAGGCGCCGGTCTCCATCTTCATCGTCCGTCCCGACGGCACGCGCGAGCCGTTCGTCAGCGATGTGCCCAACCCGACGTCGCTCGCGTTCGATCGCGACGGAGTGCTGTACGTGTCGAGCCGGTTCGACGGCAGCGTGCATCGTGTCGAGGCGGATGGCCGCGCAACGCTGTATGCCAGCGACCTCGGTGTCGCCTGCGGTCTCGCATTCGGGCCGGACCGTGCGCTCTACGTCGGCGATCGATCCGGTTCGGTGCTGCGCATCGATCGCGACGCGCGGGCGCGCGTGTTCGCATCGCTGCCGCCGAGCGTCGCCGCATTCCATCTCGCCTTCGGTCCCGACGGATATCTCTACGTCACGGCGCCGACGCTCAATACGAACGACGCGATTTATCGAATCTCGCTCGACGGCGACGTCACCGCCTGGAGCACCGGCTACGGCCGCCCGCAGGGGCTCGCCTTCGACGCCGCCGGCCACCTTTACGTCGTCGACGCGCTCGCGGGCGCAAGCGCCTTGTATCGCGTGCGCCTCGATGCGCCACAGTCACGGGAGCTGATGCTCGCCGGCGGACCACTGATTGGCCTGGCGTTCGACCCTCACGGCGGGATAGCGCTCGCGGCCTCAGAGACCGTGTATCGGTTGTCAGTGGGCATTCGAGGGCTCCTGCTATAGGGAGGGCCGGGGGTTGGAGGCTCCACTGCTACAATCCCAGCCCACATGAATCAACTCTTCCGCCGCAAGCCTATTGCGGATCTGATCCCTGATGCGGAGCACTCGTTGAAGCGGGTGCTCGGGGCGGGCGATCTGGTCATGCTGGCTATCGGCGCCGTGATTGGCGCGGGGATCTTCGGGGCGATTGGGACGGCCGCGGCGGGGCAGATCGGGCCGAACGGAGAAGTGATCCGGTACGGCGCGGGGCCGGCGCTCGTCTTCTCCTTCATCCTGCTCGGCGGCGCGTGCGCGCTGGCGGCGCTCTGCTATGCGGAGCTGGCGTCGATGATCCCGCAGGCCGGCAGCGCCTACGCCTACTCCTACGCGACGCTCGGCGAGCTCGTCGCGTGGATCATCGGCTGGGACTTGATCCTCGAGTACGCCGTCGGCAACGTGGCTGTCGCGATCTCGTGGGGCGACTATTTCAATACGCTCCTCCGGGGCTTCAACGTCGTGATGCCTGCGTGGCTGACCACGGGCTATCGCACGGCGCTGCTGAGCGCGGATCCGGCGATCCATGGTCTGCTCAATAGTGCGCCGCACATCGGCCGCATTCCCATCGTTATCCACGTGCCGGCGTTCGCGATCGTGATGCTCATCACCGTCCTGCTGCTGCAAGGAGCGAAAGAGAGCGCGCGCGCGAACAACATCATGGTCGTGATCAAGCTGCTCGCGCTGGGCCTGTTCATCGCCGTCGGTGCTACGCACCTGCATCCGCAGAACTTCACGCCATTCGCGCCGAACGGCTTCAAGGGGATTCATCAGGGCGCGGCGATCGTATTCTTCGCTTACATCGGCTTCGACGCGATCTCTACGGCGGCTGAAGAAACGAAGAACCCGCAGCGAAACCTGCCGATCGGGATCCTCGGCGGCCTGGCGATCTGCACGATCATCTACGTGGTCGTCGGCTTCGTGCTGACCGGGATGGTGCCGTACACGGAGCTCGCGGTCGCGGACCCGCTGGCGAAGGCGCTGCAGATTGCCGGCTTCAACGCCGTTGGCTGGATCGTCGCGCTGGGCGCTGCCGTCTCGATGTCGGCGGTACTGCTGGTCTTTCAATACGGCCAGCCGCGCATCTTCTTCGCGATGGCGCGCGACGGTCTGCTCCCCCAGTGGGCCGCGAAGCTGCACCCGAGAACGAAAATCCCGTTCGTCACCACGCTGTTCACGGGCATTTTCGTTGCCCTGTGGTCCCTGGTGGGAGACGCGGGTGAGACCTACGACCTCACGAATATCGGCACGCTGTTCGCGTTCATGCTCGTGAGCATCGGCGTGCTGGTGCTGCGTTACAAGGAGCCAGACCGTCCGCGCCCGTTCAAGGTGCCGTTCGTCTGGGCCGTCACCGTACTCTCGGCGGCGGGCTGCCTGTTCATCATGAAGGGCCTCCCGCACCAGGCGTGGGAACGTTTCGGCTACTGGCTCGTGATTGGGCTGGCACTTTATTTCGTGTACGGGTTCCAACACAGCCGGCTTCGCAGATCCTGAGCTGCCCCGGCAGGTCTCGCCGAAAGCCCAACAGGCGTAGTACAATCGCTGTTTGGTTTCTCGCTAAAAAACTGAGCAGTAATGTCCCACGATTGGGTCGCCGTGCGCGGCGCGCGCGTCCACAACCTCAAGAACATCGACGTCGACCTCCCCCGCGACAAGCTGGTGGTCATCACCGGCCTCTCCGGCTCCGGGAAGTCCTCGCTCGCCTTTGACACGATCTACGCCGAAGGGCAGCGGCGCTACGTCGAGTCGTTGTCGTCGTACGCCCGGCAGTTCCTCGAGCAGATGGAAAAGCCGGACGTCGACCTGATCGACGGGCTGTCGCCATCCATTTCGATCGAGCAGAAGACGACGGGGTCGAACCCGCGATCGACGGTGGGAACGGTCACGGAAATATACGATTACCTGCGGCTGCTCTTTGCGAACATCGGCATTCCGCACTGCCACCTGTGCGGACGCGAGATCGCGTCGCAGTCGCTCGAGCGAATCATTGACATGGTCATGCTGTCGCCGAACGACGAGCGCGTGAACGTCCTCGCGCCGGTGGTTCGCGGCCGCAAGGGTGAGTTCAAGAAGGAGCTCGCCGCGCTCCGTGCGAAGGGATTCACCAAGGTCCGCGTCGACGGCCAGTCACGCTCGCTCGACGAGGACATCAAGCTCGATCGCCGCCGCAATCACACTATCGACGTCGTCGTCGATCGCCTGATCCTGAAGCCAGGCATCGAGCGGCGGCTGACCGAATCGGTTGAAGTCGCGCTGAACCTGGCGGACGACATTGTCGTCATCAACACGCTCGAAGGAGGCGATCGGCTGTTCTCGCGCCGGCTCGCGTGCACGTACTGCGGCGTGAGCATGCCGGAGATGACGCCGCGCGCGTTCTCGTTCAACTCGCCGCACGGCGCGTGTCCCGACTGCCAGGGTCTCGGCGCCGTGTACGACTTCGATCCCACGCGTCTCGTTCCCGACGAGTCGCTGTCGCTCCAGGAGGGGGCGATCGCGCCGTGGGCGAAGGGGGATCGGAAGCTGGTGAAAGAAGCGCTTGCGTCGTTGAGCAAGTTCTTCGGCATCGATCTCACGCTTCCGTTTCGACGGCTGCCGAAGAAGGCGCGCGACCTGCTGTTCTACGGCGCGAAGCGCGAAGGGCCACAGGACAAGAAGACGAAAGCCGCCGAGCGCGACCCGTTCGGCGCCGGCTTCGAGGGACTCGTGCCCAACCTGCGGCGGCGCTACGAGGAAGGCAGCTGGGTGGACCAGGAAAGCCTCGAGCCGTATCGCGCGCTCCGCCCCTGCCCCGCGTGCAACGGGGATCGTCTCAAGCCGCAGAGCCGCGCGGTCCGCGTGAAGGGCCGGACGATGACTGAATATGTCGACCTGCCGATCTCGGAAGCGCTGAAGGTGTTCGACGGCCTGGAATTGACGGACCGCGAATCACTGATCGCCAGCCGCATCCTGCGCGAGATCCGCGACCGCCTGCGATTCCTGAACGACGTCGGCGTCGGCTACCTGACACTCGGACGCAGCGCAGCGACGCTCTCGGGAGGGGAAGGGCAGCGGATCCGCCTTGCGACGCAGATCGGATCGAACCTGACGGGTGTCCTCTACGTTCTCGACGAGCCGTCGATCGGCCTGCACCAGCGCGACAACCGCGCGCTGCTCGCCACGCTCGCACGTCTTCGCGATCTCGGCAACACGGTCGTCGTCGTCGAGCACGACGAGGAGACGATCCGATCTGCCGACTACGTCATCGACCTCGGTCCGGGGGCGGGGGAGCACGGCGGCAAGCTGATTTTCCAGGGCACGCCCACGAAGCTGATCGAGGACGGCCACGGATCGCTGACCGCCGCCTACCTGAAAGGGGAGCTGTCGATCGAAACGCCGAAGGAGCGGCGTCCGGCGACGCGCGGCTCGATCGTGATCAAGGGAGCGCGCCAGAACAACCTCAAAGACATCGACGTCGAGATCCCGCTCGGCGTGCTGATCACCGTGACTGGCGTCAGCGGGTCGGGAAAGTCCACGCTCGTCAACGAGATTCTGTACCGGTCGCTGGCGCGCGAGCTGTATCGCCGGTCGAATCCCGCCACGTATACGGGCCTGTTCACGTTCATCCGCGAATTGTTCGCGATGCTTCCCGATGCGAAGGCGCGCGGCTTCCGGCCGGGGCGGTTCTCCTTCAACGTCAAGGGGGGACGGTGCGAGAGTTGCCAGGGGGATGGCGTCATCGCGATCGAAATGCACTTCCTGCCGAACGTCTACGTCACGTGCGAGCAGTGCAAGGGATGCCGCTATAACCGTGAAACGCTGGACATCAAGTACCGCGGGAAGTCGATCGCCGACGTGCTGGATTTGACGGTGGACCAGGCGCTGCCGCTGCTTGAGAACTTCCCGCCAATCGCGAACAAGCTGCGCACGCTGCAGGACGTCGGGCTCGGATATCTCGGGCTGGGCCAGTCGGCGACGACATTGAGCGGCGGAGAAGCGCAGCGCGTCAAGCTGGCGAAGGAACTGTCCCGCCGTGGGACCGGCCGCACGCTCTACATTCTCGACGAGCCGACGACCGGACTGCACTTCGCCGACACGCACAAGCTGCTCGACGTCCTGAACAAACTTGTCGATCAGGGCAACACGGTTGTGATCATCGAGCACAATCTGGACGTCATCAAGTCGGCGGACTATGTGATCGATCTCGGCCCTGAAGGGGGCGCTGCGGGCGGCAGAATCATCGCGCAGGGGACTCCTGAAGCCGTGGCGCGCAGCCGAGAATCCTTCACAGGACGCTTCCTTGCCGAGATATTCACGGCTGCGTGAGGGAGAAACGGGGACAGTCCCCGTTTTCGTAACTGAGAAACGGGGACAGTCCCCGTTTTGGTGTGGTAAAATGACCACGCTTCCGTCATCCAAGTCTGTGGCTGCCGGGCCACAGACAGACCCCCGTTTCCGCCGGACCCGTGACTATCTCGGCCAACAAGTTCCTTCAAATCATCAACTTACCTGCGTCCATTTGCGGCCCTTTGCGGTGGCAGACCGTTTGCTGAGCTCGGGACAGCCCCCCCAGGCTTAAGAGGTCATGAACGCGCAGCGAACTCTCCGTCGTCCTGTGTCCTGCTCCGGAATCGGACTTCATTCCGGCAACAAGGTCACGCTGTCACTCAAGCCGGCGCCCGCCGACTACGGCATCCGGTTCCAGCGCTCGGACCTTGGCGGACTGGAAGTTCCCGCCACCGTCACGCATCTGGGCGGAATTCAGCTGGCTACGGGACTGACGCGCGAGGCCGTCTCGGTCGAGACCGTCGAGCACCTGCTCGCCGCGCTCACCGCACTCGGCATCGACAACGTCATCGTCGAGCTCAACAGCCCCGAAGTGCCGATCATGGACGGCAGCGCCGCGCCGTTCGTGTATTTGATCCTGAACGAAGCGGGCGTCAAGCGCCTGACAGCTCCAAAGAAGTTCCTGAAGGTCCTGCGGCCAATCTCGCTGAGCAATGGCGACAAGCGAATTGCGCTTTACCCGTCGGATCATTTCAAGGTCACCTACAGCATCAGCTTCGATCACCCGCTCATCCGCCATCAATCCCGGACGATGAAGATCACCGACGAGACGTTCGTCGAGGAGATCGCGCCTGCGCGGACGTTCGGGTTCCTCAAGGAAGTGGAAATGCTGCGCCAGCGCGGCCTCGCGCTCGGCGGCTCGCTGGACAACGCGATTGTGCTCGGAGAAACGGGCGTGTTGAACAACGCGCTCCGCTTCGAGGACGAATTCGTCCGCCACAAGATCCTCGACGCCATCGGCGATCTGTCGCTGGTCGGCTACCCGGTGATCGGCCACCTCGTGGCCCATCGCGCGGGCCACGCGCTGCACACGGCGTTCGCCGCCCGTATCCTCGAAGAAGTGGATGCGTGGAAGATCGTCGAAGGGGATACCGCCGCGACGGTGGTTGGAATGCCGGTGCCGGCGACCTCGAAGGCCGCCGCGCGCCTGGCGAACTAACGGACGACCAGATCTCTTACGGTCGTCCGCGACCCCGACCTCTCGAACCAGTCGATCCCTTCGCTCACCAGGTCGAATTTGATCTGGTAGCGGCCGGGTGTTTCCGGCGCCCTGAGCGTGATCGGGATCTCCACCGTCGCGCCCGCCTGCAGGTGTGACGGCAGCCACGCGCGTTCGTAGTCGCGGTTGATCAACGAACCGTCCTGGGCGCAGAGCTGCGCACCAAGCCGAACCAGGCGACGTCCGTAGCTCGCCTGCGCCGGGAACGCGCGTCTGGAAAGATTGGTGACGCGCGTCTTGACCTGCACCGGCTCGCCTGCTTTCGCCTGCAGCGGCGCCCCGCCGATCCGATCCAGCCAGGACGAGGTCTCGAGATCGATCCGCGCTCTCGGTGTCGCGCCGGGGATCGCGTTCCCCAACCCGGTTTGATCCCACACTTCGTGCTCGATGCGGGTGTATTCCGGCGTGCCTGGCACGAAGCGCCGCGAGAACATATTCTCGGGATGATCCGTGATCTCCCAGCTGAGGCGATCGACGCCGATTTCCTCCGCCATACGCCGCGCGAGGTTCATCTCTTCGTCGCTGTCGTTGTGCGTGAAAAGGATGTAGCGCCAGTTCACGAACGGCACGTCGAGCGCATTCTTCCGCTTTTCGTCCACGAGCGCGGTGAGATTGCGGATCGCCTTGTCGAAGTCGCCGCGCTGCCGGTACTTCACATAGCTTTCCGGCGTGGCGCCGTCGATGGAGAATGTCACTTCGTCGATGCCGGAACGCGCGAGACGCCGCGCCCCCTCTTCCGTGAGCGCCAGGCCGTTCGTGCTCGTGTAGAGATACACGTGCGGATAGCGCGACTTGATGTACTCGACCATGTCGAGCGCGCGCTTGTGCAGGAAGGCTTCGCCGTAGTTGAAGAAATCGATGCGGCCGACCGTCGGCCCCGCTTCGTCCACGACTTTCCTGAACACCTCGTAGTCGAGCATCCCCGCCTGCCGCGTGCGCGTGATGCCCGTCTCGGGCGCGCAGCAGGCCTGGTTGCACGAAATGTTACAAGCGGCGGTGCACTCGATATAAAGCCTGGAGGGAAGCGCGCCGACATCGAGGTTGCGCTTCGGCGGTTCCTCGTCCTTCTTCAGAGGCAGCTTCAGGGGGCAGTCGCCGCAGAACTTCGACCCGCCGTTCACGATGTCCTGCCGGAGCCGTGACGCCGTCTCGCCGGTCCAGATCTCCGAGACGGATGCCGTCTTCGTGTCGCCGAGCACGCGTTTGCCGTACGGGTCCGCGCAGCCGCAGACGAGCCGCCCATCGCAAAGCAGCACCATCGTGCTCCAAGGCCAGCTACAGGTAAAACGGGTTGCCAGGTAATTCAGTGACACTTGAGGTGATCGGTGTCAATTCCCAACTCCCAATTCCCAACTCCCAAACAGCTGGTGCCTGAAACTGCCTTGGAAATTGGAAATTGGGAATTATTTTTTCGTCAGCTTCTTCACGTACGCCCCGAGCCGCTCGTTTTCGTACGAGACGACGTTGAGGAACAGGCTCTCCGAGAGGTAGTGCCGGCGTTCCGCGTCATCCATCTGCTGGATGATGTGCTGGATCTCGCGAGCCATGTCCTCGAAGCTCGATTGCAGCTCGTGCTTCGCGGAGATCTCCTTGTACAGCGCCTCGAGCACCGCCAGCAGGTCTCCGTCCAGCGTCAACGTCGCGCCAGTCGTCAGCTTGATGGTGCGCATGTCAGGCTCCGAAGCTTTTGACGGCGCTGGGTTCGTCCGGGTGTACCTCGATGAAGTTCTGGGCACCCGTCATCGTCAGCATCGTTTCGACCCGTTTCTGCACGCCGGCGAGCTTCAGCGCGCCGCCGGCGGCGCTCGCCTGGCGGTACAGATCCATGAGGCAGCCGATCGTCGCGCTGTCGACGTATCCGACCGACGAAAGATCGACGACGACGCGGCGCTCGCCCGAGGCGATCAGCTTCTGCACCGCGGCGGAGAACTCCGACAGCAGCGGATACATGAGACGTGATTCGCCCACGCGGACGACGGCGATGCCGTTGGCGTGTTCGGTCGTGATGTTCATCCATTACTCCTTGCGCCGCGCTTGCGCGGACGGACCGGCTGGTTCTCCTGCACGCGCTTCAACTGGTGCGCGAGCTCGATGCGGCCGCGGTTGATCCGCGACTTCACGGTGCCTTCCGGGAGGCCGAGGCGATCGGCGATCTCCTGGTACGACAGTTCCTGCAGGTCGCGCAGCACGACGGCCGTGCGCAGCGTCACCGGCAGTGTCTCGAGCGCCTGCCGCAGCTGCGCGCGAAGATCCTGGTGCTCGGCCTGCGCGTAAGGTCCGCGCTCGCTCGTCGCCGGCTGCAGGTCGTTCGAATCGACGTCGCGCGCGATCGTCTGCCGCTCCTTCCGCACGCTGCGGTAGTGATCGATGCACAGGTTGCGGCTGATGCTGATGATCCACGTCTGGAAGTTCGCGCGGCGATCGAACGTGTTCAGCGCCTTGAAGATCTTCAGGAAGATGTCCTGCGTGAGATCTTCGGCTTCGTCATGCTTGCCGACGAACTTGTACGCGACGTTGAAGACCTTGCGCCAGTTCTGGCGCACGATCTGTTCCCAGGCGAGCTGATCGCCGGCCAGGCACTGCTCGATGAGGCTGTCAGGCGTGGCCGGCTGCGCAGCCGCGGAATCAGCAGACATGCGTCGTAATCTGATATCTTACACTCTTTTGTCCACACGCCTGTGACCGGATTCTACCGACAGGGAGCCGCGCTCGTGTGCGATGGCGTCCCGCTCGAGCCGCTCGCCGCCGCACACGGCACGCCGCTGTACGTCTACAGCGCTGCCATGATCGCCGCGCGCTACCGCGCGATCGACGATGCGTTCGCGGGGTATCCGCATTCGATCCATTACGCGCTCAAGGCGAACTCCACGCTCGCGATTGCGCGCCTTCTGAAAAGCCTCGGCAGCCACGCTGACGCGAACTCCGGTGGCGAGATCGACGTCGCGCTCCGCGCCGGCTTCGCCCCCTCGCAGATCGTGTTCACCGGCGTCGGCAAGACGATCGCGGAGCTGGGGCACGCGATCGATCTCGGCGTGCGCAGCATCAACGTCGAATCGGCGGGGGAGATCGAGCGCATCGAGACGCTGTCGCGCGAGCGCAAGGTGCGCACGAAGATCGCGATCCGCGTCAATCCGGACGTCGATGCGAAGACGCATCCACACATCTCCACCGGGCTGAAGACGAACAAGTTCGGCATCGCGATCGACGAGGTCAGGGCGCTCTGCGCCCAGACGCGAGGCCGGCCGGACGTCGAGATCGTCGGGCTCCACGTACACCTCGGCTCGCAGATCACAAACATGGAGCCGCTGACCCGAGCGGCGAGGTCGCTCGTCGACCTGGCGCGCCATCTGGCGCTGGACGGCACGTCCATCGAGCACCTCGACATCGGCGGCGGTCTCGGCGTGTCGTACGACGGCTCTCCGGTGCCCGAAGCCGCCGACTACGCGAACGCCGTGCTGCCCGTGCTGCGCGAATCCGGTCTCGCGATCGTGCTCGAGCCCGGACGCCAGATCATCGCCCCCGCCGGCCTCCTGCTGATGCGCGTCGTCGACGTGAAGGAGCAGCCCGGCAGCGATCGGCTGTTCGTCGTGATGGACGCGGGGATGACGGAGTTGATCCGGCCGATGCTCTACAGCGCATTCCACCGCATTGAGCCCGTCATCCGAACCGATGCGCCGGCAACATCGGTGGATATTGTCGGTCCGCTGTGCGAGAGCAGCGATACGCTCGGTAAGGAGCGCACGGTTCCCCGGCCGCGGGTCGGCGAGTTGTATGCCGTCCTTGACACAGGAGCGTACGGATCGGTGATGGCCTCCAATTACAACCGCCGCATGCTTCCGGCGGAAGTGATGGTCGAGAACGGCGCTGCCCGCCTCATTCGGCGCCGCCAGACGCTCGACGATGTGTTGACACTGGAGATCTGAGTGAGCAACGGGCTCCTGATCGCCTTCGAAGGCCTCGATCAAAGCGGCAAGCAGACGCAGGCCGAGCGGTTGAAGGCGGAGGTCGAGAAGCGCGGCCTGAAGTGCGTGCTCCTCGACTTTCCGTCCTACGAGACGCACATCGGCAAGGAGATCGACGAAGGACTGCACGGCGGGCGCGATTATGGCCCCGACGTGATGCAGCTCCTCTACATCGCGAACCGGTACGAGAAAAAGCCGCAGATCGAGAAGATGCTCGCGGCAGGCACCATCATCGTCTGCGACCGGTATCTCGCCTCGAGCATCGCGTACGGCGAGGCGCACGGACTGGATGGCGAATGGCTCCGGGAGATCCAACGCTACCTGCCGCCGCCGAACCTCACGATCCTGCTCGACATCGCGCCAGAGACGGCCGCGGGGCGCAAGACGTCAAATCGCGATAAATATGAGCGCGATCTCGCGCTCTTGTCGCGCGTGCGCGAGAGCTATCGACGGCAAGCACAGGACGAGGACTGGCTGTCGCTTAACGGTGAGCGCGCGAAGGAGGCGGTCGCCGCCGACGTGCTCAGCGCCGTCGAACGGTTGCTTTAAGCGGCGCTCGCGCCGCCGTAAGCGCGCGCACCTCTTTCGCTCCCGCGTCCAGCAGCGGCGCCGCGCACGCATTCAACGTCGCGCCCGTCGTGCTCACGTCGTCCACGAGCACGAGAATTAATCCGTCAACGCACACTTCGCTGTTGATGGCGAAGGCGCCTCGCACGTTTGCGTCGCGCTTTGCCGCGGGAAGATCTGCCTGCGTTGCCGTCTTCCGAACGCGCGTCAGCGCGCCGAGCACCGGCAGGCCAAGATGCCGCGCCAGTTCGGACGCCTGGTTGAATCCGCGCGTGCGTTCCCGCGACCGATGCAGCGGAATCGGGACGACGGCGTCCGCGCCGTCGATCACTTCAGCGCCGGCGGCGCGCATCCGCGCCGCGAGATGACGCGCGATCGTCGATCGCGGATCGTACTTCAGTGCGTGGACGATCGCCTTGAGCGTTTCGTCGTACGGACCTATCGCTGTCGCGAGCGAGACGTGAGGAGGAAGACTGAAGAGCCCGAGCGGAGCGATGGGAACGATCGCGTTCCAGCAGCGCGGGCAAACCGCGCCGCGCGTTGGTTCGTCGAGAGGAGCGCGGCACGCCGCGCAGGCTGGCGCGAGGACGACGGCGACGACACCATCAACAAGACGGAAGACGAAAGAAGGAAGACGGAAGTACTTCTTTCTTCTTTCTTCAGGCTTCTTTCTTCTTTCTTCAGGCTTCTTTCTTGGCGTGAGCAGGCTCGTCCGAGATGTCGATCCGTTCGGCGTCACCCCAGAGCCGTTCGAGAGAATAGAAGTCGCGCGTCTGCGGCGTAAAAACATGGACGATGAACGTGAAGAAGTCCATCAACACCCACTCCCCGCGGTCGTAGCCCTCGATGTGGTTCGGCCGGATCTTCATCGCGCGCAAAGCTTCTTCGACCGCGTCCGCGATCGCGTGCACCTGCCGCGGGTTCTGCCCCGAACAGAGCAGAAAGAAATCGGTGAACGCCGGCGTGTGGCGCAGGTCGAGCACGACGACGTCCATCGCCTTCTTGTCGAGCGCCGCCTTGATGGCCCTCGCGATCTCCCCCGTCAGCTTCCTGCTGCGGGGTTCGTGGGTCTTCTTCGGTATCGTTGGGTGCTTCTTCTCAGTCTTGGCCATGCAACTGGTCTGCCGTTTTGCCCGCCGGAGATTCAGCGGCGGCCGAGTACAACCCGTGTTGGTGAATATGTTTCTCGACGAGCGGCGGCACGAGGCCGCAGATGCTCTCGCCGCGACGGAGCCGCTCGCGGACAGCCGTCGACGACACATCCGGCGTCGGCGCCTGCAGCAGGTAAATCAATGGCGCACCCCTATCCTGTTTCGTGCTTGCGCTCCGCATGCGTGACGCGAGCGACGGCAGGCGCGAGGGCAGTTCATCGATCGGGTGCCCGGGGCGCGACACGACGACGAAATTCGCCAGGTCGAGGACCTCGGGATAACGCCTCCACGTTGCAATATCTGCGAACGCGTCGGCGCCGGTAATGAAGAAAATCTGCGATGGGCGCACGCCACGCGCGTGCTGCCGCTCCAGCGTGTCCGCGGTGTAGGACGGGCCGTCCGACCGCAGCTCGTCGTCGCTCGCTGCGAACCGCTCCACGCCAGAGACGGCGAGCGACGCCATCGCGAACCGATGAAACGCCGATGCGAGCGGCTGCACCGGCCGGTGTGGGGGAACGCTGGAGGGGAGGACGAGCACTCCTGAAAGATCGAAGGCGTCGCGGGCCGCGACGGCTGCGGCCATGTGGCCGCAATGGATTGGATCGAGCGTGCCGCCGAGGATGCCGATGCGCCGGGATTCGAGGTTCGAGCTTCGAGGTCCGTGCAGTCCCCGCTCGCTCATCGATCCTCGGTCCGCGATTCTCGATCCTCGGCCATCGATCCTCGATGTGCTTCCAGCTTCTTCCATGCTGCTTCGAGCAGCAGCGGCAGTCCGTCGCCGGTGGCCGCAGAAACAGGGTAAAGCGGAATGCCGGCGCGCTGCAAATGCGCGCGCAGCCGCTCCAGCCGCGTCGGATCGTCGAGCGCGTCGATCTTGTTCGCGGCGACGACGACCGGCTTGTCCTGCAGGCGCTCGCCGGTCGCGTCACGGCCCGGGAACAGCGCGAGCTCGCGCGTGATCGTCTCGAAGTCTTCGACCGGATCCCGCCCCGTCATCGACGAGACGTCGACGACATGGATCAACACGCGCGTCCGTTCGAGATGGCTCAGGAAACGGTGACCAAGTCCGAGACCCTCGTGCGCCCCTTCGATCAATCCCGGCACGTCCGCGGCGACGAACGACCGATCGCCGGAGAGTCCCACCACACCGAGGTTCGGCGTAAGAGTCGTGAACGGATAGTCGGCAATTTTCGGCTTCGCCGCCGAGATGCGCGAAATGATCGTGGATTTGCCCGCGTTAGGGAAGCCGACGATGCCGACGTCGGCGAGGAGTTTCAGTTGAAGCCTGAGATCCTTTTCTTCGCCGGGGAGCCCTGGCTGGGTGCGTCGCGGCGCGCGGTTGGTGGACGTCGCATAGCGCGCGTTGCCCTGCCCGCCGAGACCGCCCTTCGCGATCACCATCGGGTCCTCCTCGTGCGTCAGGTCGGCGATCTGGGTCCACTCGTCGCCGCTATCTGGGCGCTTCTCGAACACCTGCGTGCCGACGGGAACTTCGAGGGTGATGTCCGCGCCGGACTTGCCGGTGCGCAGGGAGCCTGCCCCCTGCGATCCGTTGCGCGCTTCGAATGTTTTCTGGAAGCGGAAATTGAGGAGCGTATTGAGATTGGCGCGGGCAACCATGTAGACGTTGCCGCCGTGACCGCCGTCGCCGCCGTCCGGGCCGCCGCGCGGCACGAACTTCTCGCGCCGGAAACTCAGCGCGCCCTTGCCGCCGTGTCCGGCAGCGACGTGGATTTCTACTTCGTCGACGAACATGACAGTCGGCAGTTTACAGTTTGCGGTTTGCAGTTCGGGAGGAAAACGGAACTGCTGGCTGCCAACGAGCGCCGGGTCTGAAGACCCGCCCCACGAACCCTGCGGCGCGCCCTACTCGAGCGGCAGTACGGAGATCACTCGTCCACGGGCGCCGTGGTCGGAGAACTTCACCGTGCCGTCGACCTTGGCGAACAGCGTGTCGTCCTTGCCGAGTCCGACGTTGAGGCCGGGACGGAACCTGCGGCCGCGCTGGCGCACGAGGATCGATCCACCGGTTACGACGTTGCCGTCGAACCGCTTGACGCCAAGGCGCTGCGAGTTGCTGTCGCGCCCGTTCCGTGAACTGCCCTGTCCCTTTTTTGTTGCCATGGCTTAGACCCAGCGCGGCGTCAGCCGCGCGTTTATCAAACCTAGCGCGGCGTCAGCCGCGCGTTTATCAAACCTAGCGCGGCGTCAGCCGCGCGTTATCAAACCTAGCGCGGCGTCAGAGCGCGGCGTCAGCCGCGCGTTATCAAACCTAGCGCGGCGTCAGCCGCGCGTTATCAAACCTAGCGCGGCGTCAGCCGCGCGTTATCAAACCTAGCGCGGCGTCAGCCGCGCGTTATCAAACAATGATGTCTTTGATGCGCACTCGCGTGAGCGTGCTCCGATGACCCTTGGTCCGGCGCATGCCCTTGCGGCGCTTCTTCTTGAATACGCGGATCTTCGGCCCGCGCGACTCGCCGTCGACCACGCCAACGACCCTCACGTTGGCCACGAATGGCGCACCCGCGAGCACTTCGCCGCCGTCCTTTTCGAGGAACAGGATCTGCTCGATGCTCACTTCGTCGCCCGGCTGCGCGTCGATGCGGTCGACCTCGACCACCGCGCCCGGGGTCACCTTGACCTGGCGGCCACCGCTCTGGATGATTGCAAACACCTCTACCGGCTCCTTGATGGGGGAGGCAAAACTCTAGATTACCACGGCTGCTCTCCGGCCTCAAGGCCCGCCATTAGTGCGATTTACGGGTCTCGGCTTGACGGCCGGTCCATGTCCCTGCTGCGGCAGAGCCGGATTCGCGCTATGATGCCGGACCCCTCGCAGTGACGTTCTCCATCGTGACGGGGCCATGCGAGGTTGCGGGGAATTCCGTGCATCTGACGGGCGCGGGCACCTGCACCGTGCGCGCGTCGCAAGGCGGCGATGACACCTACAACGCGGCGAGGGCAGTGGACCGTCCGTTCACGATTGCGAAGGCCGACCAGACAGTTCTCGCCGTCACCGCCGCACCGTCCTCGGCGGTCTATAACACGACGTTCACGACCGCCGCCACAGGTGGGAATTCGGGTAACCGGTACTGATCACGGTAACCGGCATCTGCAGCCTTGCATCAGGTGGATTCGGATCCGCAACGGTGCAGATGGACAGTGGCACCGGCACGGGTAACGTGGCGTACAATCAGGCTGGAAACATCAACTACAACAGCGCCGCTCCTGTGACGGCCGCAACTACCGCGCTGAAGGCCATTCAAGTCATTGCGGTTACCGCGAGCGCCCCGCACTCGCATCTTACGGAAGCTCCTTCGTTGTCGCCGCTACGGGTGGGCCGTCAGGTAAGCCGGTCACGTTCGCTACACCGGTTACTGATGGCTGCACGGATACAGGACCGAGTTTCACCGTTACCAGTGGCGTTAAGCCGTGCCAAATCCTGTACAACCAGCTGGGGGATTCCAACTACAGCCCGGCGCCGCAGGTCACGCAGACTGTAAACGTCGTCGGCTTCACGTTCGACGGATTCTCTGCTCCGATCGACATGTCGGCGACGAGCGCCACGGTGTGGAACAAGGCGAATGCGGGCCAGGCGATTCCCGTCAAGTGGCGGCTGACCCTCAATGGCGTCCCGGTCTCCTCGCTCGCCAGCTTCGTCGGACTCTTCTCTTACGACGTGAGTTGCTCGACTGGCACGGGCGACATCGACGCCGCAATCGAAGAGTATGCGCCGAGCGCGTCCGGTCTGATATACGACGGCGATGGTAACTTCCACTTCAACTGGAAGACGGCTTCCCAGTATAAAAACGCCTGCCGCGTGATGTATGTGAGCTTCAGCGATGGCAGCGTCAGCAAGTTGGTGAACTTCAAGTTTAAATAGGATGCGCGCGCCAAAGCTCCATCGCAGTGGCCACGGACCCAGCAGCTAGACCGACTCCTTAGGGCGGAGAGTCGAGCCTACTTGAGCAGCACGCGGGTGCCGCGGATCTTCTGCGCGCTCAGCGTACTGAGGAACGAGGGCATCACGCGGTCCATCAGCTCAAAGTACGTCGAGAGCGCCGGAACGCTCTGCTGCGAGTTGTAGAGGATCTCTTCGTGGAACGTCTCTGAATAGAGGATGGCGCCCGTGCGGCCGTCGATGAACACGAAGCGCGGCTGCAGGATGAAGCCCTTGCGCTCCATGTAGGTGCGGACCGGGATCACGCTGCGGCGGCCGTACGCGTCGTAGACTTCGCGGTTCTGCATCACGAAGCCGTTCGCCTGATGCGGCGTGAAGAGCACCGTGCCGGTCACGATGAGCGGCGTCTGGTATTCCTCACCGAGCTTTTTCCAGTACGCGACGTCCGCGAAAATCTTGTCGTACTTCGCGAGATCTTTTTCGTTCCGGATGTTTGCTTCGACGCGCTTCGCGTCCGGCTTCGGTTCGGGCAGCGGCTTCACCATCTCGGCGGTCGGGACCGGAGAGATCGGCGTCACGCCCGTGGACGTCGTCGTGATTGCCGTCGCGTCTTCCTTCGCTTCGATCGCGGCGATCTCGGCGAGCGGCAGCACTTCCGCTTCGATGACCCGCAGCGGCGACTTCGTGCGCAGCTGGCTGCGCAGCAGCCGCACCGTCTCGAGGTTCGCGTCCACGTCGTCGCTGCCGCCGCTGATGAAGCCGGCGACGAGCACGCGCTGGAACGCGCTCACGTCCATTTTCGGCTGGATAGGCGTCTCGATGGGGATCTCGTAGAACCCCGTGCATCCCGCAAGCGCGAGCGCGCCGGCGACGATAAAGCTACTTGCCGCTGCGGCGCTTCGTGCGGTCATTGATTTCTTTGAAGAGATCGTAGTTCTGCCGGATCATCAGGTTCTTCGGTTCGAGTTCCAGCGCTTTTTCGTACGCCTTCTTCGCCTCGTCGAACTTGCCTTCGTGCTCGTAGGCGATCGCGAGATTGTTCCACGCGGCCGCATAATTGGGGTCGAGCTTCACCGCCTGTTGCCAGCGGTACAGCGCCTCATTCCAGAGGTTGTTCTGCGCGACCTTGATGCCGAACTCGACCTGCTCCTTCGACTTGCCGCGGTCCTGGGCGGACGCCAGCGCAGGGGCGAAGATGAGAACCACGACTGAGAACAGAATCAGTCGGCGCATGGGATGAATCGTCAATATACCAGTTTCCAGTTAGCCGTCGCCGGTTTCCGGCGAGAAATCTCCGCGACGATTCTGAGCAATGGACGTACCACGAAAAACGGCGGCTGTGCTGAGGGAAATCCTGCGAAACGGTCCGTTTTCGTAATCCGGAACGAGATGCGTAAGACCTATAATAAGGACAGAGGTCGGACACCCCGTGTAGGAGTGTCCGATGGACCTTCAGAGCGCCGTCGCACTATCGACCCTCACCGGCCTCACGCGCAACCGGGCGTTCGCGGTTTTCAAGGAACTGCGGGAGCAGACCGGCACCCCCTCGCTGGAAGAAGTGATTGCCTGCGCCGCACCCGGTGCGAACGCCGATCGCATCGCGGCGGAGGCGCGCGAGCAGGCGTCGGCGCTCCTTGCCGCGGCGAAGCGGGAGCGCATCGACGCCATTCGTGCGGACGATGAAAGCTATCCGCCGCTGCTGCGCGCGATCATGGACCCGCCGCCAGTACTGTGGGTGCGCGGCCAGGCCAACGTTCTGATTCGGCCGGCGGTCGCGATTGTCGGCTCCCGCGCGGCTTCGCCGTATGCGCTGGAGGTGGCGGCCCGCCTCGGGGCCGAGCTGGCGCGTCGAGGCGTGCTCGTCGTCTCAGGGCTGGCGCGCGGGGCCGACGGTGCCGCCCATCAGGGGTGCGTCGACGCGGGCGGGACGACCGTCGCTGTCCTGGGTTCTGGAGTGGATCGGATTTATCCCCCGGAGCATGACGTCCTGGCGGCAAGTATCTGCAAAGACGGGGCTTTGGTCAGCGAGCACGGGCCCGGCGTCCCCCCGCTTCCGGACCATTTTCCGCTCCGGAACCGTCTTATCAGCGGGATCTCGCTCGGCGTTGTCGTCGTCGAAGCCAACGAGAAGAGCGGGTCCCTCATCACCGCGCGATATGCGCTCGAGCAGGGCCGAGACGTCATGGCCGTGCCGGGCAGCGTCCTCGGCGGCCGCAACCGCGGCTCCCATGCCCTCCTGAAAGACGGCGCAAAGGTCGTGGAGACTGCGGACGATATCTTGGAGGAACTGGGGTGGCCTGGTCTGAGCGTCCCTAAAATTTCCGCTAACTCGTTGGAAATAGACGAGTTACTACGGAAATTGACCCCCGGGCAGGCCTACGACCTCGATGAATTGTCTGCTACGGTGGAAATAACGGGTTCGGATTTGCTGTCCCGCGTGACCGAGTGGGAGTTGCGCGGACAGCTGACAAAGGTGGCCGGAGGACGATACGTCCTCGCCGGTTGGAACTGACATTTTTATGGCCAAGTCACTCGTGGTGGTCGAATCGCCGGCAAAGGCGAAGACCATCAATAAATATCTCGGCAAGGATTACAAGGTCATCGCCTCGATGGGCCATGTCCGCGATCTGCCCAAGAGCAAACTGGGCGTGGATGTGGACGAAGGGTTCGAGCCTTCCTACGAAGTCATCGCGTCGCGCAAGAAGGTCCTGAAGGAACTGAAGGACGAAGCGAAGAAGTCGACCGACATCTTCATCGCGACCGACCCTGACCGCGAAGGGGAAGCGATCGGCTGGCACCTGGCCGAGGAACTGGGCAGCGGCAACAAGAAGAAAATCCGCCGCCTGATGTTCAACGAGATCACGAAGAAGGGCGTGCTTGCCGCGCTCGAGAAGCCGATGGCAATCGACAAGAAGATGGTGGACGCGCAGCAGGCGCGCCGTGTCCTCGATCGGCTCGTCGGCTACAAGATCAGCCCGCTGCTATGGGACAAGGTGCGCCGCGGTCTCTCCGCAGGTCGCGTGCAGTCGGTCGCGCTGAAGCTTGTTTGCGATCGTGAACGCGAGATCACCGCGTTCGTGCCCGAGGAATACTGGAACATCACCGCGCGGCTCGCCGGTTCCGTGCCGCCCGAGTTCGACGCCCGCCTCCTGAAGAAAGGCGGCTCGAACATCCAGGTTGGCAATGAGGCGGAGTCCAATGCCGTTCTCGCCGATCTCGAGTCCGCGCGCTGGATCGTCGATTCCGTCACGACCAAGGAACGGAAGAAGAGCGCCGTTCCGCCGTTCATCACGAGCAAGCTGCAGCAGGCGTCGCGCTTCCCGGTGAAGAAGACGATGATGATCGCGCAGCAGCTCTATGAAGGCGTCGAGCTGCCGGGGGAAGGTGCCGTCGGTCTCATCACCTACATGCGAACTGACTCGACGCGTGTGTCGGAGCAGGCGCTCGCGGAAGTGCGGCAGTTCATCGGCGGCGCCTACGGCGCGGAGTATGTGCCGGAGAAGCCGACCTTCTACAAGACGAAGTCGGATGCGCAGGACGCGCACGAAGCGATCCGTCCGACCTCAATGCAGTACCACCCCGATGAAGTGCGCGGGCAGCTCACGCCGGATCAGTACTACCTGTACAAATTGATCTGGAACCGCTTCGTCGCATCGCAGATGCCGCCGGCGACGTTCGACGATACGACCGTAGATATCGCGGCGGCCGATTATCTGTTCCGCGTCAAGGGATCCGTGCCGAAGTTCCCAGGCTGGCTCGCCGTTTATAACCAGCCAGCGGCGCCGATCGCGGGCGTTGCGGAAGAGGAAAAGCTCGCGCCCGGTCCCGACGCGAAGACGGCGGAAGACGATGAAGAGTCGAGCGTGCTGCCGCCGCTGGCGAAGGGGGATCAGCTCACGTTGCGCGAGCTGAAACCCGAGCAGAAGTTCACGCAGCCGCCGCCGCGCTACACGGAAGCCACGCTCGTGAAGGCGCTCGAGGAAAATGGCATCGGCCGCCCGTCCACGTACGCGTCGATCATCACCGTGATCCAGGCGCGCGAGTATGTGAACAAGATCGAAGGGAAGTTCAAGCCGACGTTCCTCGGAATGATGCTGGTCGAGAAGCTGCTCAGCCCCGCGTTCGACGACATCCTCGACGTCAAGTACACGCGCGAGCTCGAGGAGGATCTCGACAAGATCGAGTCCGGCGCGTCAAACTACGAGAAGACGCTGGCGAGCTTCTACAAGAAGTTCCAGAAGGATCTGAAGCGCGCAGAGAAGGACATGCCCAACATGAAAGAAGGGTATGAGCCGGATCCGCCGGTCCAGTGCGACAAGTGCGGCAAGCCGATGGTGATCAAGGCCGGGAAGTTCGGCCTGTTCCTCGCGTGCAGCGGGTATCCGGATTGCGAGAACACGCGCGAGCTCGATGCCCCGGAGCCCGGTGCCGAAGGAGACATCGAGGAAGCGTGCGAGAACTGCGGCAAGCCGATGGTCGTCAAGCGCGGCCGGTTCGGCCAGTTCCTCGCCTGCACCGGCTACCCCGAGTGCAAGACGACGAGGAAGATCATCGCGACGAAGCAGGGCCTCGCCGCCGCGAAGCCCGATCAGATCCTCGACGAGAAGTGCCCGAAGTGCCAGTCCAACCTGGTAGTCAAGCAGGGACGCTTCGGCGAGTTCACTGCGTGTTCCAGCTATCCGACCTGCAAGTACGTGAAGCAGAAGTCTACGGGAGTGCTGTGTCCGAAGGACGGCGGCGACATCGTTGAGCGCAAGTCACGCCGCGGGAAGGTCTTCTTCGGCTGCGCGAATTATCCCGACTGCGACTTCACGCTCTGGAACCGCCCGGTCGCGGAAAAGTGTCCAGACTGTCAGGCGCCGTTCCTCGTGGAGAAGATCACCAAGAAGCAGGGGCGTCAGCTGATCTGCAACAACGAGGAATGCTCGTACGTGCGGTCGGAAGAATTGGCAACGGCCTGAACGGGCCATCACAAAGTCCACTAAGATCAGAAAGATCCCAAAGGCCTTTGTGGTCTTCGTGATCTTTGTGAGCTTTGTGATGAAAGTCGTGACAATCGTCGGCGGCGGATTGGCGGGCAGCGAAGCCGCCTGGCAGGCCGCCTCGCGCGGCGTGCGCGTCGTCCTCCACGAAATGCGACCGGTGAAGCCGACCGCGGTCCACAAGACCGATGGCCTGGCGGAGCTCGTCTGCTCGAACTCATTCCGTGGCGACAAACTGGATAATGCGGTCGGTCTGCTCAAAGAGGAGATGCGCCGTCTCGGATCGCTCGTCATGCGCGCGGCGGACGAGACGCGTGTGCCTGCCGGCGCAGCGCTCGCCGTCGATCGTGATCTCTTCTCGTCGCGTGTAACCGAGGCGATCGCGTCGCATCCGCTGATCAGCATCCGCCGAGGTGAGATTACGTCGATCCCGTCGTCCACCGACGGCCCCGTGATCCTGGCGACGGGACCGCTGACCTCCGACGCCCTGTCCGCAGAAATTGCCACCCTCATCGGCTCGAAGCATCTCTATTTTTACGACGCGATTAGCCCGATCGTCCTCGGTGAATCCCTGGACCGATCGAAGGTCTACCGCGCCTCCCGCTGGGGCCGCAGCCTCCGTGGAAACGGGGACAGTCCCCGTTTCCCTCGCGCCGAAAACGGGGACAGTCCCCGTTTCGTCGAAACCCCCGGAAATAGCCCTGTTTTTGAAAACGGGGACAGTCCCCGTTTTCCGCCGCAGGAAACGGGGACTGTCCCCGTTTCGCCGGCGTGCGGGGTGGATGACGGAGACGGCGACTACCTGAACTGCCCGTTCACGCGCGAGGAGTACGAGCGGTTCTACCAGGCGCTGATGTCGGCGGAGAAGGCGGGGGTGCACGAGTTCGATAAGCCGACGTTCTTCGAGGGCTGCCTCCCGATCGAGGTGATGGCGGCGCGCGGAGTGGACACGCTGCGGTTCGGTCCGATGAAGCCGGTGGGCCTTCCCGATCCACGGACCGGGCGCGAGGCCTACGCGGTCGTGCAGCTCCGGCAGGACAACATCGCGGGAGATCATTTCAGTCTGGTCGGCTTTCAGACGCAGATGAAATGGGGCGAGCAGGCACGCGTGTTGAAGATGATTCCGGGGCTCGAGAACGCGGAATTCGTGCGCTTCGGGATGATCCATCGCAACACCTACGTGAAGTCGCCGACGGTGCTGCACGAGACGTGGCAGACGCGCATGCGGGACGATCTGTTCTTCGCCGGACAGATGTCCGGCGTGGAAGGTTACGTGGAGTCGGCCGCATCCGGACTCATTGCCGGCCGCAATGCCGCGGCACTCGCGCTGGGCGAGGAGCCATCGGCGCCGCCGCGGACGACAGCTATCGGAGCGCTGGCCTATTACGCGTCGCACGCCGATCCGAAACACTACGTACCATCGAATATCGCCTTCGGCCTGATCCCGCCGCTGGAGCAGCGGGTGAAGAGCAAAAAGGATCGGAACGTCGCCATTTCGGAGCGCGCGCTCAAGGACTTGGCCGAGTGGTTAGAGAGCACCTCAAAGCATTTCTCGAATACCTCGGCCTGAACGAGAACGCGTCGGCGCATACCGTGCGCGCCTACGACAGCGATCTCTCGCAGTATCTCGTCTTCCTCGCGTCGCATCTCAACAAGCGCGTATCCGAGATCGGGACCGAGGATCTTCACCATCTCGGTGCACGCGCGTTCATCGCCGATTTGAATAAACGCGGCAACTCGAAAGCCTCAGCGGCGCGCAAGCTGTCGGCGATTCGTGCGTTCGGACGTTACCTGCGTCGCGAGGGCGCTATTGACGGCGACCCTGCCGCGCTCGTCGGCACGCCGAAACGCGAGCAGCGGATTCCGAATCACCTGGCGGTCCAGGAGATGTCCGCGCTACTCGACGCTCCGGACACCTCCGATCCCCTCGGCCGGCGCGACAAGGCGATTTTGGAGCTGTTCTACGCCTCGGGTTTGCGCCTGAGCGAGCTGGTGGGATTGGATCTGGACGACGTGAATCTGTCCGGCCGGGTCGTTCGAGTGCTGGGGAAGGGGCGCAAAGAGCGGATCGTACCCTTCAACAGCCCCACCGCCGCCTCTCTGAGGGCCTGGCTCGCCGACCGCGAGAGTGTCAGACCGGCGTCAGCCACCTCCGCCCCTCCGGGGCTTCGGCGGGACAAGGACGGGGGTCAGCCGCCTCCGTCCCTCCGGGGCTTCGGCGGGCCGAGGACCGGGGTCGGCCGCCTCCGCGGGGCTTCGGCGGGGCGAGGACCGGGATCAGACCGCGCAGTTTCTGGGCGGTCGCGCACGCGAGCCCGCGAGCCGCTGTTTCTGAATTACCGAGGAGGCCGGCTGTCGACGCGGAGCGTGGACAAGCTGGTGCGCCGCTATGTGGCGGCGTGCAGCACGCGCATGGGCATCAGCCCGCACGCGCTGCGGCACTCGTTCGCGACGCACCTGCTGGAGGCGGGAGCGGACCTACGCGCCATCCAGGAGCTCCTTGGCCACGCGCGCCTGAGCACGACGCAGCGTTACACGCACGTGAACGCCGCGCAGCTGATCGAGACTTATCGGAAGGCTCACCCGAAGGCTTGAACGCCTGTCACGCACGTACTCACGCAGAGCTCGTAGAGCGACGCAGAGAAACGTATCTGTTTCTTTGCGTCCTTTGCGGCCTCTGCGTGAGGGCGTATGCAACTGTCGCTGCTAGCTACGCTACGTCGACCATCCTCCGCCCGCGCGGATACTCGATCGCGAGCGTCTTGATCTTGTAGTTCATCACGCGCGGACTGATGTTCAGGAGCTCCGCGGCGTCCTTCTGCACCCAGTTCGACATCTTCAGCGCCTCGATCAGCGCCTGGCGCTCGATCTCTTCGAGCGCAATGCCGGTCGGCGGGATCTTGACGACAGGGCTGCCCTCGCCGCTCGGCGTTGATGTCGACAGCTCGCCGAGACGCAGATCGGTGCTGGTGACCTGCTGTCCTTCACACAGCAGGACGGCGCGCTCGATCGAGTTCTCGAGCTCGCGGATGTTGCCCGGCCAGTTGTAGCGCATCAACAGCTTCAGCGCATCCGGCGAGATGCCGTCCACGCGCTTCTTCAGTTCGCTCGCGAAGCGGCGCAGGAAGAAATTCGCCAGCGCGCCCACGTCGTCCTTGCGCTCGCGCAGCGGCGGCATCTCGATCGAGACGACGTTGAGGCGGTAGTAAAGGTCCTCGCGGAACTGCCCGTTCGCGACCATCTGCGGAAGGTTGCGATTGGTTGCGGTGATGACGCGCACGTCGGTACGTAGCGTGCGAGTGCCCCCGAGGCGCTCGAACTCGTGCTCCTGGAGCACGCGCAGGATCTTCGCCTGCGTGTTGGCGCTCATGTCCCCGACTTCGTCGAGGAACAGCGTGCCGCCGTCGGCCTGCTCGAAGCGTCCAACGCGCTGCTTGTCCGCGCCGGTGAACGCCCCTTTTTCGTGACCGAACAGTTCGGATTCGAGCAGGTTCTCCTGCAGCGCCGCGCAGTTCACCTTCACGAAGTTACGCGCGGCGCGCAGCGAGTTGTGGTGGATGGCGCCGGCGATCAGTTCCTTGCCGGTGCCCGTTTCACCGCGGATGAGACAGGTCGTGTTGCTCTTCGCGACCTTTTTCACGATCGCGAGCACCGACTGCAGCGCGCCGCTCGCGCCGATGATGCGATCGAAATCGTAGATGTCCTGCTGCGTGTGGCGCAGGTATTCGATCTCGTGCTTGAGGCGACGGTGCTCGAGCGCCTTCTCGACCTTGAGCTCCATCTCCTCGATCTCGAACGGCTTCTGCACGTAGTCGAACGCGCCGATCTTCATCGCCTCGACCGCCGTGTGGACGGATCCAAAGGCCGTCATCAGGATGACGGCGCTCGTCGGGTGCAGCGCCTTCGCGGTGCGCAGCACGTCCATGCCGTCGCTGCCCCCCATCTTCAGGTCGCTGAGCACGACGTCGTATTGCCCCTCGTGCAGCTTCTCGATCGCGACGTTGCCGTTCGGGGCCTCGTCGACGTCGTGGCGCGCGTCCGAGAGCGCGCGGACGATGCCGCGCCTCAACGAATCGTGGTCGTCTGCAACAAGAATCCGTCCCATATCATCCTCATCCAAACAACTGCTGTTGATTGCGAACGGGCAGAGTGACGCGGAACACGGTGCCTCCACCGTGCCGTTCACCCACGTCGATGCGCCCGTCGTGTGCATCGACGATCTTTCGTACGATCGCGAGTCCGAGACCCGATCCCTGTGGTTTTGTCGTGAAGAACGGGCTGAAGATCCGATCCACGACTTCCGGCGGAATGCCGGGGCCGTTGTCCGTGATCGTGATCATGATCGTCGGACCCGTCGCCTGCTCGGCCGCGCTCGCCATTTCTTCGTCGCCATCGACGGCCGTCGCCGCGATCTCGACGTTTCCCATCCCCCCCATGGCTTCGAACGCGTTCGTCAGGAGGTTCGTGAAGATCTGGCGGAGCTGGTGGGGATCTCCCTGGATCGGGCGCAGCGCCTCGGGGACGTCCACGCGAACGTCCACTTTGCCTTTGACCGAGTGGCTCTCCGCCGCCGCGATCGCATCGCGGATGACGTCGGCGACTGCGATGTCTTCCACCTGCAGGCGGAGCGGACGGACGAACGCCAGGACCTCCTGGACGATGACGTTCGCCATCTTCGCTTCCTTGATGATGTCGCCGAGCGTCGACTGCGCGTCCGGTAATTCGGACAGCTGCCGCTTCAGGATGCCCGCCATCACCTCGATGCCGGCGAGAGGATTCTTGACCTCGTGCGCGATCGCGGCGGCCATTTCGCCAAGCGCCGCCAGGCGATCGCGAAGGCGCTCGCGTTCTTCCAGCTGCTCGACGCGCGTCAGGTCCTTGAAGAAGAGCGTGGCGCCGACGTCGCGCCCGCGCGAGTCCCTCACGTGCGACAGCGTGTAGCCGATCACCTTTTCGGTATTTTTCAGCCGCAGCTCGGCCCGATTGGGCAGGTGCGAAAGGTCGAACGCGCTGCTGACGATGCGGCAGACGTCCGGGGCATCCTTCAGGACGTCGGAATAGTGACGCCCGATGTCCGCGGCGCTCGGTTTCAGGCCAAGCGTGCGGTAGGCAATGTCGTTCATCACCGCCACACGGCCGTCGCGCGTGATGGCGATGACGCCATTGCGCAGGTTCCAGACCATGTCCCGGTAGAAGCCATCAGGGACGAATCCACTGGGGCCCTGCGCCGACGCGGGGGGCCTGGTGGACTTCGCCTTTCGCGGTCGCGCAGGTTGCGTCGGCTTGGCGCTCATATCCGATGACAACATTGTAATAAGTCGCAAGGGGCAAATGGTGTGCCCCATCCGTTTAGCGGGAATTTCGAAGAAATCGGCGAATTTTGTTTGGGCGAGCCCGACAAAAATCGACAGAACTTACACTTCTGTCTCTGCCTGCAAGGCCTCCCACTTGTTCATCAGGTCCCCGACTTCCCACATCAGGGCCTGATGGCGGTCGATCAGGGGCTTTGAGACCTGGTGGTTTTCGTAGAACCCAGGGGTCGACATCTGCCCCTCCAGGTCCTTGATCGATGCCTCGGCGGCCGCAATCCTGGATTCGAGGTCCGCGATTCGGCGCTGACGCGCCTCATTCTCTTTCTTGATGCGGCGAGCTTCTGCGTCCGCCTTCTTTTTTTCGTCGTAGGAGGCAGGCTTGGCCGCCGGAATCGATGGTCGATTCCCGATGTTCGATGAACCTGGTGTGGGCGGCGCGGCTGCTTTCACCGCGTTCTTCACTTTGATCGCATCGGACATCAGACCTCGGACATCGGACACTGACGTCGCGCGCTGCTTCTGGCTCCACAGAAACTCCTCGTAGTTTCCGGGATAGACGATGGCGTCGCCGCGGCCGATGTCGATGACCTTCGTCGCGAGCTTGTCGACGAAGTACCGGTCGTGCGAAACGAAGATCAACGTGCCGCCGAAGTCCTCGAGCGCTTCGAGCAGGACGTCCTTCGAATCCAGGTCCAGATGGTTCGTCGGCTCGTCCAGCAGCAGCGTGTTCGCCGGACGGAGCAGCATGCGCGCGACGGCGAGTCGCGTGCGCTCGCCGCCTGACAGCACGCGGACCGGCTTCTCGATGTCATCGCCGGAGAACAGGAACCCGCCGAGAATCGTCCGGATGTGCGGGACCATCTGACTCGGGGAATCCCCCGCCAACGTCTCGTAGACGGTAAGAGTTGGATCCAGCTTCGCGGCCTCGTCCTGCGCGAAGTACTGCATGACGACCTGGTGACCTTCGGTCCGCGTCCCCGCGTCCGGCGCTTCCGTGCCGGACAGCATCCGCATCAGCGTGGACTTGCCGACTCCGTTGGGCCCGATCAGCGCGATCCGATCGCCGCGCTCGATGTGCAGGTTGACGTCGTTGAACACGCGCGTCGTCCCGTACGCCTTCCTGACGTGCTTCAATTCCAGCACCATCCGCCCGCTCTTCTGCGTGTGCGGAAACTGGAAGCGCACGCGCTTTCGCTCGGGTGGAATCTCGATGCGGACGATCTTGTCCAGCATCTTGATCCGGCTCTGCACCTGCGACGCCTTGGTGGCCTGATAGCGGAAGCGGTTAATGAATGCCTGCATCCGCTCGATCTCGTCGTCCTGATCGCGCTTCATCTGGCGCAGGCGCTCCATGCGCGCCTCGCGCTCCTTGATGTACGCGGAGTAGTTCCCGACGTAATCCGTCAGCGTGCGCATCCCGATCTCGGTGATGCGCGTGACGACGGCGTCGAGGAAAAAGCGATCGTGCGAGACGAGGATCACGGCGTGCGGATAGTCCGAGAGGTATTCCTCCAGCCAGTTGCGCGCGTCGAGATCGAGATGGTTCGTCGGCTCGTCGAGCAGCAGCAGTCCTGGACGCCCGAGGAGCAGCCGCGCGAGCGCGATGCGCATCTGCCACCCGCCTGAGAACGTCTCGGTCTTCTTGTCCATGTCGCCCTCGGAGAAGCCGAGGCCGCGCAGGACGGTGGTGACCTTGAGCTCGATCGTGTAGCCGTCGCTGCGCCGGAATTCCTCCTGCAGCTCCGAATAGCGCGTGAGCATCTGCTCGTGTTCGTCGTGTGACGCGTCGTCGTCGCCGAGCCTTTCTTCGAGCGACGCGATCTCCGCCTTCATGTCGAGCAGCGGCCTGAACGCCATGCTCGCTTCCTCGCGCAGCGTGCGTCCCGTGTACGAGAGCCCGTCCTGCGGCAGGTAACCGATCGTCAGGCCGGCCGGTTTGACCACGATGCCAGCGTCGGGCTCGTCGATTCCGGCGAGGATCTTGAGCAGCGTCGTCTTGCCGGCGCCATTGGGGCCGCTCAGGCCGACACGTTCCCGGTCGTCGATTTGCCAGGTGACTGCATCGAGCAGCACGCGGTCGCCGAATGATTTGGATATTGAGGAAAGCTGGATCACGGTTGGGGGCAAGTCTTAGCCGCACGCCAAATGTGTCATTTTAGCCCATCCGCTCAGTAACATCGTGTGCACGACGCGAACGGTGGATCGCGCGAGCCATGCGCCATTGGCGAGTACGGTCAAAGACCAGGGCCCCGCGTTCCCGCGCACGCGCACGGTGATCACGATTGGCGCCGCGGTCACGAAGGGACTCACATCCGGGCTCGCCGACGCGAACGAGATCGACGCAGGGGAGACGGAGAGTTCCAGCTGCACCGCGGTTGTGCCCCCCGCTGCGCGTGCACGGGCGCCGCACGCAGACACGCGAGCGTGGACAGCACCGCCGCCGCGACGAGACGTCCTGACCTCATGGCGCGCTCAGCGTATACGTCATCGAGAGCGTGTAAGTGCCCGTCGGATGCGTCCATAGATTGCGGAAATAGAGCTGTTGCGATCCGTTTCGTATCCCGGAGCCGGTCCACGTCGCTACCGTCACTGGAGAAGACGTGCTCAAGGTTCCTGGAACGAAGCCGCCGCCGCTGACCGTCCACGTGATGTTCGATGCCGCGATCACCGTCACGCCCGATCGCAAATCGTCGGTCGCCTGCACGCTGAGCACCACCTGCGCATTCGGTGTCGCTCGCGATTTGGCAGTGATGACGAGCGGCCCACCGAGCGCGGGAATCTGCGGGATGGCATCCGGATCGGCCTCGGGGAAGGAGATGCTCGCGCTCGACACTGTGAGCTTGGCGAACGTGCCGACGTTGGCCGAGAGCGTCGCGGTCGAGGACTGGGCGGCCGCGCGCGCGGCGGGCGCGGCGACCGTCCAGGCCAGAGCGATGACGACGAGGCGTCGTGAGAAGAACATGGACCGGAACGCGGAGGTTCCGGCCCCGTTATCGGCTAGGGCGCGGTCAGCGTTTAGGTGACCGTGGTGCTGTAGCTGCCGGTCTTGTAGCTCCACGAGTTCACCGGCTTGTAGGTCTGCGTGCCCGACTGCGTGCCGCCGCCGGTCCACGCACCGATCGACTGCGCCGCGGTCTTGCTCATGGTGCCGGCCGCGAAACCGGTGCCCGTGACCGTCCATGTGAGGTTGCCGATGCCGATCACGTCCGTGCCATTCGACAGGTCGTCGGAGGCGAGCACCGTCAGCGTGACGTTGCCGTTGGTCGTGGTGCGCGCCTTGACGTCGAGTGAAACCGCCGACGTCGCCGTCAGCAACGTCGTCACGTCAGGATCCGCGTCGCTGAAGCTCGCCGTGCCGCCGACCGTCAGCTTCGCCTTCGCGCTGACCGTCGCCGAAACGGTGACGTTCGCCGTGTCCGTCGCCTGCGCGTACACCGGGTTCGAGAAAAGAAGAACCGCCGCCGCCGTGAGAACGCTGCCCCAAACTGCCTTCGTCATGACTCACTCCATCATCTGAAGTTTCCGTGTCCCTAGTTGGTCGTATGGGCCGGAAAGGGCCGTTGCCGTTCCACCCAGGCATCCAGGTCCGTGCGCCGGAACCGCCACTGACGACCGATCCGGACCGCCGGGAGCTCGCCGCTCCGGATCAGCCGGTAAATCGTCCGCGGCGTCGTTTTCAAATAGCCGAGAACCTCTTCGGTCGTGAGAAACGCCTGTAGTTCGGAAACCGAGTCGTTGTGCATTTCAATGTCCCCATTTGTCATTTCAAGTCCCGCTAGGTGACAGACTTTATATGACATTAACGCTCACGAATGTAGCTCCGCCATTCGGGCCTGTCAAGCCCTTTTGGGGGATCCCCTGAAAAGTGTGAAATTCCGGGTAGTTGCGGGGTTCTACTCGCCCAGCGCCTTGGCGGCGGCGGCGAGGACGCGGGGAACGCGGAACGGTTTCGTCAGATAACCGGAGACACCGAGGTTCACCGCCTCGATGGCGCTCGCCTCGTTCGAGAAGCCCGTGATGATGATCACGGGCAGGTCGGTTTTCAGCCGTCGCGCCTCGCGAATCACGGTCAGGCCGTCCACGCCCGGCATCTTGAGGTCGGTGATCAGCAGATCGTAGGGAATCATCCGCAGGCGATCGAGCGCCGCGCGGCCGTCGGGCGCGAGGTCCACGTCGTACTCCGCGAGCGCGAGCGTCTTCGAGAGCAGATCGCGGATTGTCGCTTCGTCATCGACCACGAGGACGCGCGGGCGTCCTGCGGCGACAGATGCGGATCGCTGTGGTGCTGCGGCGGCTGTCGTGGGACGGCCCCCGCGGGGACGCTGGCTTTCAAGCCAGGCATCGATGTCGCGCTTGCGGAACCGCCACTGACGGCCGACCCGGATTGCCGGAATCTTGTTGGCCTTAATCAGCCGGTAGACCGTCCGGAGATTGACCTGCAGGTACTCGAGTACCTCTTCGGTCGTCAGGAAGCTTTCATCAATCATGATCGGGAGGACCCTGTGTCACTCTATCACCACTATCGGCGCCTGGCAGTTCGATCCGGAACGCCGCGCCCCCCTCGGGCGCATTGGCTGCGACGATGGTCCCCCCATGTTCGTTGATGATCCCGTAGGTGATCGCGAGGCCCAGGCCCGTGCCCTGGCCGACGTCCTTCGTCGTGAAGAACGGATCGAAAATCCGCGGCAGCACGTCGGGTGACATGCCCCCACCGGAATCGCGGATGGTCACCACCGCCTTGCCGTTCGCCGTGCCGGTTTCAATGTCGATACGGCATCCTCCGGCGTCGCGCGTCGCGTGCTCCGCATTGATGACGATGTTCAGCAGTGCCTGCTGGAGAAGCAGCGGATCGCCATAGATGACGGGGACGTCCGTCCCCTTTCGGCGCGCGACCGTGATGCCGGCGCGTCGCATCTGCACGCCACGGCTGCCAAGCACGCGCGTGACGATGCGATCGATCTCCACAGGCTCGCGCTGCATCCGGTGCGAGCCGGTGAACACGAGCAGGTTGTGGACAATCTTCGCGGCGCGATCCGCCTCGGTGTAGATCTGTTTCAGCTGCTTGCGCACCGGCTTCGCCGCGTCGGTCATGTCGATCAGAAGTTCCAGGTGGCCGAGCACGCCCTGCAGCGGGTTGTTCATTTCGTGCGCGATGCCGGCGACGAACTGCCCGAGCGCGGCGAGCTTCTCCGATTGCGCGAGCCGCTCGCTCAATGCCGCGCGCTCGGCTTCGAGGCGCGTCTGGCGCGTGATGTCCCGCGCGACGAGCACGCGGCCGCCGGTGCGGCCGTCCTGGCTGGAGAGAGGCGTCGCCGTCAGCAGGAATGTTCCCTTCAGCGCAGCGTCCTCGACGCGATGCTGTGCGGGGGACGCCGCGTCCTGGGGCATCGGCGATTGCACGTAGGCGAACGTCTCCGCGCCGACGAGATCCCGCAGCGGCCGGCCCAGTACCTCCGCGCGCGACAGGCCGACGCGCGCGGCAAACGCCTCGTTCGTCTGCACGAGGCGCAGATCGTTGTCCGTGACGGCGACGAGATCGACGAGCGAGTTGAACGTGTCCTCGAGGAGGCGCCGCTGGCGGAGCACGTCCTCGAGCAGCAGCACGTTTTCGATCGCGACCGACAGCTGCCGCGCCAGTTCGTGCGCGAACTCGAGGAACGCCTCGTCCTCTGCGGTCCCCTCGCGTTCGATCGTCAGCGTCCCGAGCGCGCGGCGCCACCCGCGCAGCGGCGCGACGATGCGGTTTCCGCGGAGGGCCGGGCGTTCGAGCCGGAGTCCGTCGGCCGCGTAATGCGAGGCGTCCTCGACGCTGACCCGTTGCCCCGGCGTGTCCCCGCCCGCGGAGGCCGCCAGCGTGAGCAGACGGCTGCGGCGATCGTGCAGCCAGATTTCGACCGCCGTCGCGCCCAGGATGTCGCGGATCCCTGGCGTTAGCGGCTCGAGGGCCGCCGTCAGGCTGAACGTGTTCGACACCCCCTGCGAGAACAGCAACAGCAGCTCGCGCAGGCGCTTATGGATGCGGACCTCCCGTTCGAGACGGGCGGGATCTGAGATCATGGATGCCTAAGACTAAGGCCTAAAGCCTAAAGCCAAAAACCGAGACCCCGGGTCTAAGAAAGTAAGAAGTGAGCTCCTTCGGGATGGCGTCGACAGACGAAGAACTGGTCGCCCGGTCGCAGGGGGGTGACCTGGATAGCTTCAACCAGCTCGTGGTGCGCTGGGAACGGCCGATTTACGCCCTGGCGTACCGCACGATCGGGCGGGAAGAAGACGCCCGCGACGTCTGCCAGGAGACGTTCCTGCGCGCCTTTCGGGCGCTCAAAGGGTTCAAGGGGCAGGCGAAGTTTTCGTCCTGGCTCTACCGCATCACGTTGAATCTCTGCCGCGACTGGATTCGGCGCGAGCGGAGGCAACCCATCGCGCAGGCCCCGGAAGGGGTGGATCTCGTCGAGCTCGCGTCGGAGCAGACGCCGACCGAGACGATCGAGGATCTCGTCGCGCGCAAGGAAATCAGCCAGGCCGTCGCGCGCATCATGGCGGAACTGCCCGAAGAGCAGCGCACGGCCATTCTCCTGAAGGAGTACCACGGGCTGACCTTCCAGGAGATCGCGGACATGCTGGATTGCCCGTTGAGCACGGTGAAGACACGGTTGTATCAGGGCCTGCACGTGCTGCGCCGGCAGCTGGGACGTGAAGGCGTGGGAAGAAACCATGTGTGATAAAGAACGACTCGTTTCCTATCTGTACGATGACCTTGGCGACGCGGAGCGCGTCATGTTCGAGACGCACCTGCGCGAATGCGCGGAGTGCCGCGACGAACTGAGTGCCCTGCGCGGCGTGCGCGCGGATTTGATCTCGTGGTCACCGCCGCAGCCGGACTTCGGCTTCCGCGTCGTGCGCGAGCCAAAAGTCCTGCCGTTTCAGCCGCGCTCGTGGCGCGCGTGGCTGACGCCGGCTGCGGGTCTGGCGGCCGCCGCGGTGCTGGTGCTCGCCGCGGCCGCGGCGATCGCACACGTGGAGATTCGCCGCGGTCCCGGCGGCGTGACGGTGCGCACCGGTTGGTCCGCCTTCGCTCCCGGCTCGGGCGGGAGCGAAGGCGGAATGACTCCGCAGTCGCAGGTGCGGCAGGCGTCCGCGCCGGCGGTCTCGAACGCAATCGATCCGGCGGCGCTCGCTGCACTCGAACGCCGCATCAACGTGCTCGAGGCGTCCGCCCATGACGCGAGCGGCGTGCGCAACGCGTCCATGCTCAGCGCGCGTTCGTCGGACGCGGAGATTCTCAGGCGCGTTCGGGAGCTGCTCGCGCAGAGCGAGACGAAGCAGCAGGGTCAGCTCGCGCTCCGCGTCGCGCAGGTCCTGCGCGACGTCGAGGCGCAGCGCGTCGCGGATCTCTCGCGCATTCAGCAGGGAATGCGCGGCATCGAGGCCTCGGTGAGCGCCGAAGCCCAGGGTCACCGCGAATTGACCAATTACATCCTCGCGTCGTCCAAACAGAAGTAATCGGCCATCGGACATCGGACAGGCAAGAATCATATGAAGGTAGCAACGTTCGTCGTAATCGCCACGATCGCATCCAGCGGCGGGGCTTACGCGCAGGTCCCGGCCGACGCACAGCAGGCGCCGAGTCAGCCCGCGCCGTCGCGGCCCGCGGTGGATCCGCGGCGAGACGATATCCGCGTGATGGAAAGCGTACTGACGCAGGCGCTTCAGAAGGGGGCGCAGGATCTCGCGCGGCAACTGAAGATGAACGAGCCGAACAGCGCGTTCGTCACCGGCACCGGGCGCGCGCGTGGATTCATCCTCGAGGGCTATGGCGTGTTCTTCGACGTCGACGTGCCGGGCATGAAGCAGAGCGTCGTGTGGTCGGCGCAGATGGTGCAACTGGCGCAGGACAAACAGCGCGCGCTGCAGGTGCTCGCGACCTTGCGGCCCGACGATCCGCTGCGGAAGGTCGCGGTGGAGAACATCCGGCAGATCGATCGGTTGATGGCGGCCGCCCAGTCGGGGCAGGTTCTGGTTCCCAGTCCTCTCGCGCCTACGCAGATGATGCCGCCCCGCGATCGTGTGGAGGCGACAGCTGTTGCAGAGGGGGGCGCACCTGCGGCGGCGTCGTTGGTGCCATTGACCGCCGTCGCTGAAGTTCGCGATCCGAACGAGCTCTACACCGAATCCGTCAAGAGCGCGCTGATCGACTCGATGCTGCGTTACGGGCCGATCCTGAAGATTGGGGACAACGAATGGCTTTCGGTCGCCGCGAGCGACAGCGACGGGCCGCAGATTCCGGGGCAGCTGGACGAGACGTCGCGGATCGTCATCCGCGTGAAGGGCAGCGACCTGTCGGCTTTCCAGGCCGGCAAGCTCACACGTGAGGAAGTGCTGAAGAGGGTGGAAGTCCGCGAGTTCTAGACCTAGAATCCGGGGATGCGTTATCTGGCGCGCGCCGTCCTCGTCCTCGTTGTGCTCGGTGGCCTGCTTAGCGCGGGCTGTTCCAAGCCGGTTGACCTGAAGCAGGCGCTCCAGGTCACCGATGTCATTACTGGTTACCACGACGCGGGCGTCGTCGCCGGCAAGAACAAGATCGTGCCGAGCATCACCTTCCGGCTCAAGAAGCAGCCCGACACGAGTGTCCGGCCGCTGTCGCTGAACGTCGCGTTCAAGAAGCTCCCGCCCGCCGGCACCGCAATCCCGCCAGGATCACCAACAGAGACAGACTGGGACGAAAAGTTCGTGCAGAGCGTGCCGTTCCAGGGGGATCAGACCGGCGCGATGACCTTCCAGGGCGAAGCGGGTTATACGGCGGAACCGCCGCAGACGCGCGCGGACATTCTCAAGCATCGCCTTTTCCAGGACGTGCGCGTCCACATCTTCGCGAAGCACAGTGCTTCGCAGTGGGTGGAGATCGCCTCCTTCGACATCCCGCGTCAGCTGCTGACACAGTAGCCAGTGACGCTGCCTCCGCAGAATGTCCAGGCGGCTGCACCTGCCGCAGGTCTGATCCGGCGTCTGGGTCCGCTCGACGCCGCGGCGATCGTCATTTCCAACGTCATCGGCGGTGGCATCTTCTTCGTTCCGATCATCGTCGCGCAGCTCGTACCGAATCCCTGGTGGATGCTCGGCGTCTGGCTGTTCGGCGGCGCGCTCGCGTTCGCGGGTGCCATGGCCTACGCGGAGCTTGCGTCGGTGCGTCCGCACGCCGGCGGCGAGTACGTGTATTTGCGCGACGCGTTCGGCCCGCTCGCGGCATTTCTGACCGGGTGGACATCGTTCGTCGCGGGATTCTCCGGCGCGATCGCAGCAAGCGCCGTCGCGCTCGCGGATTACGTCACCCGCTTCGTGCCCGCTGCCGCCAGCGCGCGGCCGGCGATCGCGATCGCGGCGATCGCCACGCTCACGGTGATCCACGTGCGCGGTCTCGGTCCGGGACGCATCGTGCAGAACGTGCTGGCCGGGTTGAAGGTGTCGGCGATCGTGCTGATCGTCGCTGCCGGTTTTGCCATCGGCCACGGCAGCGCGGCGAACTTCTCCAGCGGCGCGGTCACCGCGCCCATTCCGTGGGTGCTTGCGCTCGTTCCGGTGATGTTCAGTTATTCCGGTTGGAACGCAGCGGCGTACGTGGCGGAGGAAGTCCGCAACCCCTCGCGCAACGTGCCGCTCGCGCTCGCGCTCGGAACGATCGCGGTCATCGTCCTCTACGTCGCGCTCAATGCGCTCTACGTGTTCGTGTTACCGATGCCGCAGCTCGCGTCGCTCGACGGCCGGCTGATGGATACAGTCGCCGAACGGCTGTTCGGCTTCGCGACCGGGAACCTGATCGCGCTGTTCACGATCGTCAGTCTCGCGGCGAGCATCAGCGCGATGGTGCTCGCGGGACCGCGCGTCTACTTCGCCATGGCGCGCGACGGCATCTTCGTCCGCGCCGCGGGACGCGTCCATCCGCGTTTCCACACGCCCGCGACCGCAATCATCGCGCAGGCGGTGTGGAGCAGCGTGCTCGTCCTGTCCGGCACCATCTCGCAGCTCGTGAACTACACCGGCTTCGCAGTCGTCCTCTTCGCGGCAATCGCGGTGTGCGCACTGTTCGTCCTCCGCCGCCGCAATCCACTCGCCCCGCGTCCGTTCTCCGCGCTGGGCTATCCCTGGGCCCCCGCGATCTTCGTCATCGCCAGCGCCGTCATGGTTGGCAATGCCCTCTGGCGCCAGCCGAAGACGACGCTCGCCGGCTGCGCAGTGATCCTCGTCGGCGTGCCGGTGTACTTCCTGTTCAAGTCTGGCAAGTCTGCTCAAAACTGATTGTTCGCTTGTCGGCGCCCTCTGCGAGAGCTCTCGACAAGCCGCCTCGTTACTCCCGGTTGCGCGATAAAAGAGCTACAAGTGTGAGGATGGCGAGCGTACCGTCGCTGGCGGAGAAAAGTAGAAACGACTTCGGGGAGTGGCGGACGAAGTAATCCAGCAGGAAAGCGATTGCGCCGGCGCTCTTCAGCCCGACGCCCATGACCCATAGATACCATCGCGCCGCGACGGGATCGCGGTATGGCCAGTAATAGCCGATGCCGACGGAGAGCAGGAAGATTCCGTTGAGATCGGAGAAGATCGGCGGCTGCGCGGGAGCGACGCCGAAGAGTGCGGCGAAGCGATCGGCCGCCAATAAAAGAAAAAGGCCGATTGCCCCGTCATAAATTCCTGAGACGGCGGCAACCGGCCTTGGCTTCAAATTTCCAAATTACCCGATTTCCAGATTTCCAGATTTACTGAATTCTCTTCAGCTCTCCCTGGAAGGTAATCGTCTGGTCCGGCGTGATCAGCACGTCGAACTCGGCGCTCTCGAATCCCTCGGCGCGGACTTCGACCTTGTGGCGGCCGCCGTTCAGCGCGAGCTTCTGGAACGCGCCGTCGAACTGATCGACGAGTCCGACGAAATAGCCATCCACGTACACCTTCGCGTTACGCGGCTTCACCTTCAGTTTCAGGTTGCCCTGATCGCGCGTGTTGTAGATGCCGGAGGAGTAGCCGCCGTAGCCGGAGCCGTAGCCGGAGTAGTACGGATCGAACGGATCGCCGAAGTACGGGCTCCAGCCGAAGCCGGAATACAGGCCGTAGCCCATCCCGAACGAGTACGGGTAATAGCCGTAGCCGTACCGATTCCCGTAGCCATATCCGTAACCGTACGGATCGTAGTACCCACCGCCGTAGTAGTAAGGATCGTAGTAGCGGCCGCGATTGCCGTTGCGATCCGGAGGAGGCCCGACGCGATCGGTCGCCGTCCCGGTTGCCGGCCGATCTCCGCGCGGGCGGCTCCACGTCGGCACTTCACGCGTACCCGAAGCATTGTTGCTGTCGCTCGCCGCAGGATTGCTGCGCGAACGTGTCGCCGCGCCGCCGTTGCTGCCGGAGCCCGACGATCCTGACGATCCAGACGACGCGGTCCCGCGCGGAACGGCGCGCTCACCACCGCCACTGCCGCTGCTGCTGCCGCTCGATCCCGATGCAGTGCGCGGTGTCGCCTTCTGGTCGCCGCTGTCGGCGCTCACGCTGTTCGCCGCCGAATAGCCCGCGCGATGCGAGGGTGCGGTGTCGCGGAAGCCCCGCGAACCGGAGCTGAGATTCGCCGACGCTGCGTCGACGCCGGACGGCGAGCTGAAACTCACGCCGTTCGATCCCGAAGAAGACGAAGACGAGCCGCCGCTCACAACACTGCTGCCGCCGCCGGACCCGCCGCTGCTGACGGGACTGCCCCCGCCGTTACCGGAACCGCCGCCACCGGTGCTGCGGTCTCCCGACGCGCCGCCGCCGGCCGGCGAGCCGCCTTCCCTGGGACTCTGCGCGAGGACCGGCGATGCCACGAGCGTGACGCCCGCGAGCACGATTCCGAGGCTGAAATTGCGAACCTTCATATTTGCGCTCCTCCGCGCGGGTAGACCTAGCTGTACGCACCCTAATTCTGCAACAGATTTGCCACACGTGACCCCCTATTTTTGGGGTGTTTATCAGCCTCAGCCGCGCGGTGTGTCCTGACCCGGCTGCACTATCGTCCCCTCTGATAGACTCGTGTTTTCGGCCAGTTTTGCCCCATGTTCCACGCAACTACAGTCCTGTCGGTCCGCCACAACGGCCAGTCGGTCATGGCCAGCGACGGCCAGGTCACCTTTGGCGACACTGTCGTCAAGCAGCGCGCGCGCAAGATTCGGCGTCTCTATAACGATCGCATTCTTGCCGGTTTTGCCGGATCGGCGGCCGATTCCTTCGCCCTGTTCGCACGATTCGAAGCCAAACTCGAGCAGTACCGCGGGAATCTCGAACGTTCGGCCGTCGAGCTCGCGAAGGATTGGCGCACGGATCGCATTCTTCGTCGTCTCGAGGCGATGCTCGTCGTCATGGACGGCCAGGCGACGTATCTGCTGTCAGGAAACGGCGACCTCATCGAGCCTGACGATGGGATCGTCGCGATTGGATCGGGTGGCGCGTACGCGCTGGCGGCGGCGAAGGCGCTGTCACAGCACACGACGCTCGACGCGCGCGCGATCGCGGAACAGGCCATGCACATCGCTGCGGCGATCTGCATCTACTCGAACGATGCGCTGAGCATCGAAGTTCTATAACTCCCGGAAGCCCGTAGCACGTCATGCCGATCTATTTGCCGGAAACCACGACCTCGACGATCCAGTCGCTCACGCCGCGACAGATCGTCGCCGAGCTCGACAAGTACGTCGTCGGTCAGCACCAGGCGAAGCGCGCTGTCGCGATCGCCTTGCGCAACCGCATGCGGCGGCGCAAGCTCCCCGCCGAGATGGCGGAAGAAGTCGCGCCGAAGAACATCCTGATGATCGGGCCAACCGGCGTCGGCAAGACCGAGATCGCGCGCAGGCTCGCAAAGCTCGCGCAGTCGCCGTTCCTCAAGGTTGAAGCCTCGAAATTCACCGAGGTTGGTTATGTCGGCCGCGACGTCGAGTCGATGATTCGCGACCTGACGGAGATCGCCGTGGAGCTCGTGCGCGAAGAGCGGACGGCAGAAGTCCGCGAGAAGGCGAAGCAGGCCGCGGAAGAGCGCGTGCTCGACCTGCTGCTGCCGCCGCTTCCTCCCACGTCCGAGTACGACGAGAACGCCGCAACGATCCGCGAGCAGGCGCAGCGCACGCGCGAGAAGCTGCGCGAGCAGCTCCGCGAGGGACGCCTGGATCACAAGCAGCTCGAGATCGACGTGCGCGAGCGATCGTTCCCGTCGTTCGAGATCATCCAGGGGGGCTCCGTCGAAGAGGTGGACATCAACGTCAGGGACATGTTGCCCGGGCTGTTTCAGGGCAAGACGCGGAAGCGCCGCGTTCCCGTTCCCGAAGCGCTCGATGCGCTGCGCCAGGAAGAAGAGCAGAAGCTCGTCGACATGGACAGCGTCGCGCGCGCCGCGGTCGAGCGCGTCCAGGAGGCCGGCATCATCTTCGTCGACGAGATCGACAAGGTCGCGGGACGCGAAGGGGGCCATGGCCCGGACGTGAGCCGCGAAGGAGTGCAGCGCGACATCCTCCCGATCGTCGAAGGGACGACCGTCAATACGAAGTACGGGATGGTGAGGACGGACCACATCCTCTTCATCGCGGCGGGCGCGTTCCACGTGTCGAAGCCGTCAGACCTGATCCCGGAATTGCAGGGGCGTTTTCCCATCCGCGTGGAGCTGGAGCCGCTCGGCCGCGGCGACTTCATCCGCATCCTCACCGAACCGCGCAACGCGCTCGTGCGGCAGTACACGGCGTTGCTGTCGACCGAAGGCGTCACGCTGCAGTTCACGCCTGACGCGATCGATCGGATTGCGGACGTGGCGACGATGGTGAACGAGCGCACGGAGAACATCGGCGCGCGGCGCCTTCACACGGTGATGGAGAAGCTGCTCGACAACGTGTCGTTCGACGCGCCGGACCTCACGGACAAAGAATTGACGATCGATGCGGCCTATGTGGATCGCATGCTCAGTGAGATCGCCCGCAACGAAGATCTCTCACGCTATATTCTGTGACGATGACCTGGAGAGGATTCGCTCTTTCTTCCGTCTTCCTTCTTCTTTCTTCCTTCTTGGGTTGTGGCAAGAAAGGCCCTCCGCTGGCGCCGCTGAACATGGCTCCGGAGGCGCCGCAATCGGTCGCGGCGCGGCGCCTTGGCGACACCGTGTTCGTGCAGTTCACGGTTCCCGCGAAGAGCGCGGCCGGAACCGGGCCGTTCTCCGTCGATCATCTCGATGTGTACGCAGTGACGATCGCCCCCGGCGCGGCAACGCCGCCGAATCGTGACCTGCTGAAGCCGCAGTTCGCCGTCGCGAAGATTCCAGTGCGGCGGCCGCCGGATCCCGAGGCGCCGCCGGCCGAAGGAGACGAAACGGACAAACGTCCCAAGCCTGGTGACATTATCGCGTTTGTCGAGAAGCTCACGCCGGCCGCGCTGACGCCGCAGGCTTCAAAACCCGTCGTCGAATCATCCGGCGCGAAGAAGCCCGCGCCCCCGTCCGTTGTGTCCCCTGCTGCGGCGGCCGCACCCGCCGTGGCAGCACCCGCTGCGCCTTCGGTGCTGTCGCGCATTTACCTCGTCCAGGGTGTCGCCCGCAACGGAACGCGAGGCCCCGCGTCGGTTCGCGCCAACGTCCCGCTGCTCGACGCGCCCGGACCCGCGCGTCCGGCGACGACCTCGTACGACGCGTCTTCCGTCACGATCACGTGGCAACCGCCCGCCTCCCGATCCGACGAAGCGCCAGGCGTGACCTACAACGTCTACGCCGCGCCCGCCGCGGACTCCGGCGCCGCGGGCGCTCCGGCGTCCGCGCCGGCGCCGCTCAACGCCGCACCGCTGACGGAGACGACCTTCAAGCACGAGGGAGCAACGGCCGGTAAAGAGCAGTGCTTCATCGTCCGGAGCGTGGCGACAGTGGGCGCCGCGGCGATCGAGAGCGATCCGTCCGATCCGATCTGCGTGACGCCGCTCGACACGTTCCCGCCAGCGGCGCCGAAAGGGCTGGCTGCTGTGGCGGGGACGGGGGTCGTCAATCTGATCTGGGACGCGAACACGGACGCAGATCTCGGCGGCTACGTCGTGTTGCGCGGGGAAGCGCCGGGTGACACACTGCAGCGGCTCACGCCGGATCCGATCCGTGAGACACGCTACGTCGATCGGACGGTGAGCGCTGGCGTCACCTACGTTTATGCCGTGGTGGCGGTCGATCGGGCGACGCCGCCGAACCAGAGTGCGCTCTCGAACAAAGTGCAGGAAATCGCGCGATGAAAAAGTACTACCGCATCGAGTACCAAGGCGCGCCGCGGCACGCGATTGAGGACGGTAGTACGTGGCGCCTGCTCGACGGCGATCTATTCGGCCAGCACAAGGCCGGCGAGGAAATCGCCGCGAACGGCCATCGGCTGTTGCCGCCGGTAATGCCGTCGAAGATGGTCTGCATCGGCCTGAACTACAAGGACCACGCCGCGGAGCAGAACAAGCCGCTGCCGACATCGCCGCTGATGTTCATCAAGCCGTCGACGGCGGTCGTGGGACCGGACGAGGCGATCGTCATTCCTGGCGACATCGGCCGTGTCGACCACGAGGCGGAGGTGGGCGTCGTGATCAGGCGCCGCGCGCATCACGTGAAGGAGGCTGACGCGCGGGACTACGTGCTCGGGCTCACGTGTTTCAACGACGTCAGCGCCCGCGATCTGCAGCAGAAGGGGGTCCAGTACACGCACGTGAAGGGGTTCGACACGTTCGCGCCGATCGGTCCGTGCGTCGCGACGGTCGACTACCGGTCCGCCGACGGCATCGGCGTCCAGGGATGGGTCAATGGCGAGAAGCGGCAGGACTCGTCAACGAAGCAGCTGGTCTTCTCGATCGATTACCTGATTGCGTACATCACTCGCGTGATGACGCTGCTGCCCGGCGATATCATCGCAACCGGTACGCCGTCGGGTATCGGACCGATCAAGCCCGGCGACCGCGTCACGATCAAGGTCGCGGGTGTCGGCGAGCTCACGAATCCAGTTACAGGGGGACAGTCATGAAGCTCTTCATCGATACGGGGAACATCAAGGACATCGAGGCGCTGGTGCCGCTCGGCATCATCGACGGGATCACTACGAACCCATCGCTGCTCGCGAAGGAGCCGGGCGACTATCGCGACATCCTGAAGAAGATCTGCGACCTGGTGAAGGGGCCGACGAGCGCCGAGGTCACCGAGCTCGAAGCGCAGGCGATGATCAGGCAGGGCCGCGATCTGTCAAAGATCGATCCCTGGATCGTCGTCAAGGTGCCGCTGACGAAGGACGGAATCAAGGCGTGCAAGGCGCTCTCGAGCGAGGGCATCAAGGTGAACGTCACGCTGTGCTTCTCGCCCGCGCAGGCGCTGCTCGCCGCGAAGGTCGGCGCGAGCTACATCAGCCCGTTCGTTGGCCGGCTCGATGACGTCTCGACGCCCGGCATGGAGCTGGTCCGCGACATCGTTGAGATCTACGAGAACTATCAGTTCAAGACCGAGGTGCTCGTCGCGAGCACGCGCGGGGCGATGCACATCGTCGAAGCCGCGCGCATGGGGGCCGACATCTGCACGTGCCCGCCCGCCGTCATCGAGGCGCTCTTCAATCACCCGCTGACCGACGTCGGGTTGAAGAAGTTCCTCGCGGACTGGGAGAAAGCCTACGGCGTAGGAGCAGCGAATCGCTGATCGTGGATCCCATTAAGCATCTCGAGGACCTCGAGCGGCGCGCAGAGTTGGGCGGCGGTGAAGCGCGGCTGAAGAAGCAGCACGCCGCCGGCAAGCTGACGGCGCGCGAGCGCATTGACCTGCTGTTCGATCCCGGCACGTTCCAGGAGACTGACAAGCTCGTTACACACCGCTGCCGCGACTTCGGAATGGATGATGCGCCGGCGATTCCGGGTGACGGCGTCGTCACCGGCGTCGGACGAATCGATCGGCGTCCTGTCTACGCGTTCGCGCAGGATTTCACCGTCTTCGGCGGATCGCTCTCGGAGACGAACGCCGCGAAGATCGTGAAGATCATGGATCTTGCGGTGAAGATGGGGGCGCCGATCGTCGGGCTGAACGATTCCGGCGGCGCGCGGATCCAGGAAGGCGTGCTGTCGCTCGGCGGTTACGCGGACATCTTTCTGCGCAACACGCTCGCGTCCGGTGTCGTACCGCAGATCTCCGCGATTATGGGGCCGTGCGCCGGCGGCGCGGTGTACTCGCCCGCGATCACCGATTTCAACGTCATGGTCGAGAACACGAGCTACATGTTCGTGACCGGGCCGGACGTCATCAGGACCGTCACCCACGAAGAAGTCACGAAGGACGAGCTCGGCGGCGCGATGACGCACAACGCGACGAGCGGGGTCGCGCACTTTGCGGTCCCCGACGATCGCGCGTGCCTGCGGCTACTCCGCGAGCTGCTGTCCTACTTGCCGGGAAACAACGTCGATCAATCGCCGCGGATGGAAACATCCGATCCGATCGATCGCGAAGATGAAGCGCTCGATCGCCTCGTGCCTGCGTCGCCCAACCATCCCTACGACATGCTGGATCTCATCCACGCGATTGCGGACGAGGGAGCGTTCCTCGAGGTCCATCGCTACTTCGCGAAGAACATCATCGTCGGCTTCGCGCGCCTGGGCGGCCGTTCGGTCGGCATCGTCGCCAACCAGCCGGCGCATCTTGCCGGCACGCTCGACATCGATGCCTCGGTGAAGGCGGCGCGATTCGTGCGGTTCTGCGACGCGTTCAACATTCCGCTCGTGACGTTCGAAGATGTGCCCGGGTTCCTCCCCGGCACCGTGCAGGAGTTCGGCGGCATCATCCGCCATGGCGCGAAGCTTCTCTACGCGTTCGCCGAAGCGACAGTGCCGAAGGTCACGGTGATCACGCGCAAAGCCTACGGCGGCGCGTACTGCGTCATGGCCAGCAAGCACATTCGTACCGACGTGAACTTCGCGTGGCCCGGCGCCGAGATCGCCGTGATGGGTCCCGAAGGGGCCGTCAACATCCTCTACAAGCGCGAACTCGATAAGGCCGCCGACCCCGTGGCCGCGCGCGCCGAGCGCGTCGCGGAGTTCCGCGAGAAGCTCGCCAACCCGTACGTCGCCGCCGCGCGCGGCTTCATCGACGAAGTCATTCACCCCCGCCAGACCCGCGCCAAGCTCATAGCCGCGCTCTCCGGCCTCGAAACGAAACGCGACAAGAATCCACCAAAGAAGCACGGGAATATTCCGCTGTAGTTCTTCGCGGCTGCTTGTCACGACGTACAACACAGAGCCACAAAGGCCACAGAGACGCGCAAAGAGTTTTAGCCGCGGAATGCGCGGAGTACGCGACGCGCGCAGCGAAGACAACTGAATAAGCGGCCGCCTTGAGGCGCGTTCGCGCCGCGTTCCGCTCGACGGCCGGAGGCCGGCAGCGTGAACGCGCCCGGGCCGGCCCTCTACTTCCGTGAACTCGATGTCCTCCGTGGGCAAGAATCACGTCCGTGTGAAACGCCTTTGCTGCGCTCACCATCCGCGCCAGAAGCCCCCCTGAAGCGCTTGAACCGACTACAATTAACATCGTGAAAGTCCTTGTCGCCAACCGTGGCGAGATTGCGGTTCGCGTCATCCGTGCGTGCCGGGAGCTCGGGATCCCGGCGGTCGCGGTGTATTCGGACTGCGATCGCGGAGCGCGGCACGTGCGCGACGCGGACCAGGCGGTTCATCTCGGCGCGAGTCCCGCATCGGAGAGCTACCTGCGCATCGACAAATTGATCGACGCGGCAAAGGCGACTGGCGCGGACGCCGTGCATCCGGGCTACGGATTTCTCGCCGAGAATGCCGCGTTCGCGCGGGCGTGCACGGATGCGGGACTCACGTTCATCGGCCCCTCGCCGGAAGCGATCAAGTTGATGGGCAGCAAGACGGGCGCGCGTGAGGTTGCGGTGCGTGCCGGCGTGCCGGTTGTGCCGGGCACGGACGCGCCGCTCGACGCGTTGGCGAGCGATGACGAGATCCTGCGCGAAGGCGCGCATGTCGGCTATCCGTTGATGGTAAAGGCGGTCGCCGGCGGCGGTGGCAAAGGGCTGCGCATCGTCGAAAAACCGGACGCGCTGCTCAACGCGGTGCGCACCGCGAGATCGGAAGCGGGGTCGGCGTTCGGCGACAGCGCGGTGTACTTCGAGCGCCGCATCAACAAGCCGCGGCACATTGAAATCCAGCTGCTTGGAGACAAGTACGGCACCGTGATTCCGTTCGTCGAGCGCGAGTGCTCGATCCAGCGTCGCCATCAGAAAGTCATCGAAGAATCGCCATCGATGGCCGTCGATCCGCATTTGCGGCGGCGCATCGCCGACGCCGCGGCCGCCGTCGCAGCAGCGGCTGAATACACGAACGCCGGCACGATCGAGTTCCTGCTCGACGAGGACGGCTCGTTCTACTTCCTCGAGATGAACACGCGCCTCCAGGTGGAGCATCCGATCACCGAGATGGTGACGAGCCTCGACCTGGTGCACTGGCAGATCCGAATCGCGCGCGGCGAGCGGCTCACGATCGATCCGGATCGCGCGCTGACGCCGCACGGTCACGCGATCGAATGCCGCATCTACGCGGAGGATCCCGACCACGGCTTCATGCCGTCGCCAGGGCTCGTCCGTGGAATCCGGCCAGCCGCCGGGCCGGGCATTCGCGACGACGGCGGCGTGCTGCCGGGATACACCGTGCCCGTCTTCTACGACTCGATGATCGCGAAACTCGTCGCGTGGGCGGGAACCCGCACAGAAGCGATCGCCAGAATGACCCGCGCTCTCGAAGAGTACGAGGTGCTCGGCATCCGCACGACGATTCCGTTCTTCCTGTGGCTGATGCGCGAGCATGATTACATCGCCGGACGTTTCGACACGACGTATCTCGACGGCCTGCTGGCCTCGCGCCGGGGCCAGTCGTTCAGCACATTCAGCGAAGAAGACGAGCGGCACATCGCGATCGCCGCCGCGCTCGACTCGATCCTCCGCGCCAGAGCGGACGCGGTCGCGTCGGGTCGCGCCGCCGGCGGCAGCGCCTGGCAGCAGGCCGCCCGGCAGGAGGCGCTCCGCTGACCTTCGAGATCGAAGTGAACGGGCGGACCCGTTCCGTTTCCATCGAGCGCGCCGGCAGCCACGACCGCTTCCGCGTCACGGTTGACAGCGACGTGACGCTCGTCGATGCGCAGCGGAGCAGCGAGTTCGGCCTGTCGCTCCTCTTTCCCGAGGCGAGACATGGCGGCGTCCGCGTTTCCCTTGCACCCGGATCGGCGCCCGGCGAGCTGCTCGCGTCCCTGACGGGGCGCACGGTGCCGGTCGTCGTCAACGGACGCAGGACGGGACGTGCCGCCGCCGATACAGATACCGGTGCTCACGGCGAGCAGAGGGTCACCGCTCCAATGTCCGGCCGCATCGTCCGGGTCCTGGTGGCTGCGGGCGACGCCGTCGAAGCGCGCCAGCCCATCGTCGTCGTCGAAGCGATGAAGATGGAGAACGAGCTGCGCTCGCCGAAGTCCGGCCGCGTGAAAGAAGTCGTCGTTGCCGCGGGCGCATCGGTCGAGGCCGGCCGCGTGCTCGTCGTGATCGATTGATCCAAGAACCCGAGACCCCACCGGAGCAGCCGGCGGCCGAGCCCGTGCCGGAAACAGCCGCACCCGAAAAGAGGCGGCGCAAGCATCCCATTCTCCGGGCGATCGCAATCCTCGTCGCGATCGTTGCCGCGGCCATCGTGTCGAGCCTCGTCATCGATGTCGGTCCTTCTGTCAAGAAGAAGGCCGAGGACGCCGGCTCGAAGTACCTCGAGCGGCCGATGCACATCGGCAAGCTTGGCATCCATCTCGGTCGCGGCGCGTTCCAGGTCGACGACGTGGTGATCGAAGGATTGAAGCCGACCGACCGCCCGTTCCTCAGGGCGAAGCGGATTTTCGTCTACATGCCGTGGTGGACGGCGTTCACGCACGAGCTGATCGTCGATCACGTCGACATGTCCGATTGGGAAATGCTCGTCGAGCAGTTCCAGGGGAAGCACAATTTCCCGCGTGTCACGCCCAGGCCGAAAGAGAAGAAGGGGGAGCCGATCTGGAAGATGACGACCACCGTGCGGCAGGTGAATGCGCGCAACGGCCGGTTCATCTATGACGATCACACCGTCCCGTGGAAAGTCGTGTGCAACAACCTCGACGTCAGCGTGTTCAAGGGACGCGACACGTACCGCGGCACCGCGCTGTTCACCGACGGCTCCGTGAAGATCCAGAACTACGAGCAGTTCCGCGCCGACATGCAAACGCGGTTCAAGATCGAAAATGGCAAGGTGATCCTCGAAGACATCAACCTGAAGAGCACCGGCGCCGACACGCACGTCACGGGCTACGTGGACTTCAAGAAGTGGCCCGACATGCTCTACAACGTGAAGTCGCACATCGATTTTCCGACGCAGAAGGGCATCTACTTCAAGACGATGAACTTCACCGTCGCGGGGCAGGGTGATTTCACCGGCACGTTCCGGTTTTTCAAGACGCCGACGGGGACGGGGCGCGAGCTGAAGGGGACGTTCAGCAGCCCGGAGGCCGGCGTGAATGCGTGGCGCTTTCCCGACGCGCGTGGATCGATCCTGTGGAACAACAGCGCGTTCCGCGTCACCGATGTCAGCACAGGTCTCTATGGCGGTCGCGCGAAGTTCGATTACCTGATGGAGCCTCTCGGGAAGGCTGGCGTGCCCACGCAGGTGGTATGGGACGCGACGTACGCGGACGTTGATCTGGCGCAGCTGACCGACTTCCTCGAGCTGCAGGGCATTCGTCTCACGGGCCGCGCGACGGGGAAGAACCGACTCGAATGGCCGCTCGGCAAGTTCAGCGAGAAGCACGGCGCCGGTGAGATCACGGCGACGATGCCGGTCGGATTCCAGCCGCTGGCGCGGCAGATTCCGGTCGATCTGATCGCGAAAGTGGATCCCTTGCCGCGCGAAGCGGGGCCGTTCAATGCGCACCTGCCGCTCGGGCACGTGCCGATCGCCGGTCATATCAAATACGCGCTGAATCCCGAGTGGATCACGATCGACAACGGATACGCGGCGACCGAGAAGACGTACGTCGAGTTCAAGGGACGCACGGCCTGGGCGCAGCGGTCCGGGATTCCGTTTCACGTCACCAGCGCGGACTGGCAGGAGAGCGATCGCGTCCTCGCCGGCATCATGACGGCGTTCGGTGCGCCGACGGGCGCCATCGCCATCAGCGGACGCGGCGAATTCGATGGCGTGATGACGGAGGCGTTCTCCAAGCCGCGCATCGAAGGGCATTTCACCGGCGATCGCATGCGCGCGTGGGACACGCTGTGGGGGCGCGGCGTCGCGGACCTCGTCATCCAAAACAGCTACGTCGACATCAAGAAGAGCACCATCGAGCACGAAGGATCCCGCATCGAAGCGCAGGGCAGGTTCTCGCTCGGGTATCCGCGGAAGGACAACGGCGAGCAGATCAACGCGACGGTCACGATGTCGAAGAGACCGCTCGCGGATCTGCGTCACGCGTTCGAGCTCGATGACGATCCGGTCGACGGCCTGACGTCTGGCGAGTTCCATGTCTACGGTGACTACGAAGGTCCCAACGGCGTCGGACGCCTGGCGATCGAGAACGGCAGGGCATACGGCGAGACGTTCGAGATCGCGACGTCGAACCTTCGCTTCGAGGGGACCGGCGTCCGCATGGACCGGATCGACATCACGAAGAGCACGGGAAAAGTCACGGGCGCTGCGTGGGTCGCGTGGGATGGCAACTATTCGTTCGAGGCGAACGGCTCGAAGATCCCGGTCGAGTCGATGGCGACGCTGTCGTTTCCGCGCGCGCCGCTGTCCGGCATCCTGCAGATCAACGCGACCGGCGTGGGCACGTTCGACGCGCCTCGCTACGACGTGAAAGCGAGCATCGCCGACCTCTTCGCCGGAGATGAAGGGATCGGCCAGGTCACGGGCCGCCTCTCGCTTCGCGGCGACATGCTGACCATGGAGATGGACGCCTCGTCCAAACGCCTCTCCGTGACGGGATCCGGGCGGCTCGCGCTGACGCCCGAGATGGACTCGGACATGACGCTCCGGTTCTTCGACACGTCGCTCGATCCGTACCTTCGATTCTTCGCGCCCAGCCTGTCCCCCTTCACGACCGCGGTCGCGGATGGATCGATCCGCGTCGTCGGGGAGCTCGCCGACATCGATCATCTACTCGTCGAGGCGAACGTCGATCGTCTGCAGTTGAAGCTGTTCGACTATCCGGCAACGAACGAAGGTCCGATCCAGCTCGCGCTCAACCAGAACACCGTGGATGTCAAGCGCTTCCGCCTGGTCGGCGAAGGCACGGCGCTCGAGCTGAGCGGCATCGTCGGATTGCACGACAATCGCATCGCCCTCGACGCGTCGGGTGATGCGAACCTTGGCATCCTCCAGGGGTTCTATCGCGAGATCCGCAGCTCGGGGAACGCGTCGCTGCACGCGCAGGTCCGCGGCCCGCTCGACAACCCGGTGTTCTCCGGCAATGCAACGATCGCGAACGGCCGCGTCCGGTATTTCTCCCTGCCGCACAGCCTGCAGGACATCAACGGCCGGCTCGACTTCGACGCCCAGGGCATCCGGATCGTGGACTCGATCGCGCAGCTCGGCGGCGGGCCGGTGAAATTCGGAGGGCGCATCGGCCTCAACGGCTATCGGTTCGGCGCCATCGATCTCACCGCGACGGGCGAGCAGATGAATCTGCGCTATCCCGAGGGCTTCCGCTCGACGATCGACGCCGTGCTCACGCTCCGCGGCAATCCTTCGTCGCTGGTGCTCGGGGGAAATGTGACGATCCGCGACGGCGTGTATTCGAAGCGGTTCGAACCCAACGTGGACATCTTCGCGTTCGCGTCCGGCGGAGCGAATCTGCCGGCGCCGGTCTCGGACACAGCGACACTTCCCGTGCGCTACGACATCAAGGTCCTGGCGCCCGGCACGCTGCGGCTCGAGAACAACCTCGCGCGCATGGTGGCGCGCGCGGATCTCACTCTGAGCGGCACCTACGACAAGCCGATCCTCTTCGGACGCGCCGACATCGACCGCGGCGAGATCTTCTTTGAAGGTAATCGCTACCGCGTCACGCGCGGAACGATTGATTTCCTGAACCCGTCGCGCATCGAGCCATTTTTCGACCTCCAGGCCGAAACGCGGCTTCGTACAGTCGCCGGAAGCCGCAACGCGGTCACCGCGTCGACGGCCTCGAGCGAGACCTATCGCGTCACCATCGCGGTGTCTGGGACGCTCGACGGGCGCATGAACTTTGAAGTGAACTCCGATCCCCCTCTCGCGACGGTGGACATCCTCTCGCTCATCTTTGGCCAGGCGACCGCCACGAACCTCGAAAACCCGGAGCTGCGGCGGCTCCGTCCGGAGGCCGCAACGCAGTCGGAAGAGCAGTTGCTGAAGGTAGGACTTGTCCGTCTGCTGGCCGGTGGGATCACCGGCAGCGTCGGACGTGCGGTCGAGCAGACGCTCGGCATCGACACGGTGCAGATCTCTCCGAGCATCGGGACCGATGCCGATCCGCTGACGCCGACCGCGCGACTCATCGTCGGCAAGAGACTGTCGAACCGCGCGTATCTGACCTTCTCCCGCGCGCTCGGCACGACGACGAGGGGCGAGCAGATCGTGATCCTGGAGTACGACCAGTCCGACCGGCTTGGCTGGGTGCTCACACAGAACGGCGCGAACACCTTCGCGATCGACTTCCGCGTGCGGAGGACATTCTGATCCGCGTATTCCGCGCATTCCACGGCTCCTGTGTCCGTGCAGTGGGCGGCGCTGCGCTCTTCCTGCTGCTTCCGCTTCGCGCGACCGCGCAGCAGCTTCCCGCCGCGGCCTATGTCGACCGCAACGTCGGCGCCGTGATCGTCACGATCGAAGGACGTCCGACCACCGAGCCCGCGCTGCTCGAGGTGCTGGAGGCGAAAGCCGGGGCGCCGCTGCAAATGAGTGACGTGCGCGCGACCATCACGCACTTCTACAGCCTCGGACGTTTCAGCGACGTGCAGGTCGAGGCGGAGAACGCCGCGGACGGCAGCGTGACGTTGAAATTCGAGCTGACGCCCGTCCACACGGTGACGAAAGTCGAGTTCCGCGGCCAGCTCGGACTCTCAGAAGGCGCGCTGCGCGGCCGCATGAGCGAGCGGTTCGGCGACACGCCGCCCGTGACGCGGGCCGCGGACGTCGCCGAGTCGCTCGTGCAGCTCTATCAGGAGCACGGATATCTCGCCGCCGCCGTGACGGCAGCGCCTCCCGTCATCCAGCACGATCCGGATCGCGCGACGCTCGTGTTCGATGTCAACGCGGGTCCACGTACGACGATCGCGCGCTCGACGGTCACCGGCCGGCCGCTCGAGACGATCGCGCAGATCCAGTCGCGTCTCCAGATTCAGCCCGGCCAGCCATACCAGCCGGCACAGTTGAGAGAGCGGCTCGACTCGCTCGTCACCTCGATGCGGCATCGGCGGTACTACCAGGCCTCGGCAAACCTGATCACGCCATTGCTCAATACGGACCGAACGCAGGTCGATCTCACCGTCGACGTTCAGCCCGGACCGCAGGTGATCGTGCAGTTTGCCGGCGATCAGCTGCCGAAGGAGAAGATCGCGGAACTTGTCCCCGTCGAACGCGAAGGATCGGTCGACGAGGATCTGCTCGAGGATTCCGCGCGCGCCATCGTCGACTACCTCCGCGCCCAGGGTTACTGGAAGGCGGAAGTGAAGGCTCCCGAACGCAAGGAAGCGCCCGGGCAGCTGACGATCGTTTTCACGATCAACCGTGGGCGCATCTACCACGTGGCGCCGGGCGGCATCGAGGTCAACGGCAATAGATCGATCCCGGCGGAGGAGTTGAAGGCGCTGCTGAAGCTCGGGCAGGGCGATCTATTTGTCGCGTCGCGGCTCAGCGCGATAGAAGCGGCCGTCAGGCAGGTGTATCGAACCCGTGGCTTTGCAAACGCGGAGCTTCAGACCGCGACGAACGAGGCGGGCGCAGGCCTCGTGAAGCCCGTGATCAACATCACGGAAGGCCCTCGCGTTGTGATTGGGCAGATCTCGTTCACCGGCAATACGCTGCCGGCCGAGCGGCTGCGAGCCGTGCTCAGCCTGTCACCCGGTCAGCCGTACTACGGACCCGCGGTCGCGCGCGACCGCGACGCGCTGATCGCGTTCTATTTCGACGAGGGTTTTTCGTCCGCCGATGTGACGGTGGCGCCCGTGACCCCGGTCGCGACGCCGGAGGGCGGGCGTGCGAACGTGACGTTCAAGATCGTTGAAGGAACGCAAACGCTCGTCGAGCACATCTTCATCACCGGCAACCTGCGGACGAAGTCGTCGGTCATCGAGCGTGAGCTGCAGATCGCTGCAGGACGCCCGCTCGGTCTCGCGGCGCTCACCGAGAGCCGCCGGCGGTTGAGCGCGCTCGGCCTGTTCCGCCGCATTCAGATCTCTATAGTCAGTCATGGCGATGGCAGCTCCCGCGACGTCGTCATCGCCGTCGAAGAGGCGCAACAGACGATGGTGGGTTATGGCGGTGGTTTACAGGTGGACCGGGTGCTGCGCTCCACTGAGACGAACACCACGACCGGCGAGCGTTACGAGTTCGCGCCGCGCGGATTCTTCGAAGTGGGCCGGCGGAACCTCGGTGGACGCAACCGATCGCTCAATCTGTACTCGCGTTTGAGCCTGCGTCCCAATCCTGACGAGACCAGCACCAACCCGTTCGGCTTCTCCGAGTATCGCGTGGTCGGCACGTATCGCCAGCCTGGCGCGCTGCGCAACTACGGCGATCTCACGACCACTGCGGCCGTCGAACAAGGGGTGCGGACCGGGTTCAACTTCAGCCGAAAAGGGTTCAACGCGGAACTCTCGCACCGGCTCACACCGACCGTTCGCGGCAGCGCGCGGTATTCGTTCGGGACGACGAGAATTTTCGACAACCACCTGGTTGAGGCAGACGATCCGCTGACGGTGCTGACGGTCGATCGCGTGTTTCCGCAGGTGAGGCTGTCTGCGCTGTCGCTCGCCGCGTCCCGCGACTCGCGCGACGATCCTCTGGAGCCGCAGAAGGGCGCATTCCTCAGCGGCGACGCCACGATGGCGGCGCGCGGGATCGGATCGGCCGTCGGCTTTACCAAGACGTTCCTCCAGGGATTTGTGTACAGGAACCTCGGAAAACCGAACCTGGTATTTGCCGGTGGCGCGCGACTCGGACTCGCGCGCGCGTTCGTCCGCTTCGTCGAAACCGTCGATGCGAATGGCAACCCCCAGACCGTCGCCGTGCGCGACCTGCCGGCGAGCGAGCGCTTCTTCGCCGGCGGCGACACGACGATTCGCGGCTACTCGCTCGATTCGGTTGGCGTGCCCGCGACGATCACGGCGAAAGGCTTTCCAAAGGGAGGGGACGCCGAAGTCGTCTTGAACGCGGAACTGCGGGCGCCGGTGTTCGGCGACGTTGGCGCGGTGGTCTTCGTTGACGGCGGCAACGTCTTCGCGCGAGCGGCCGATCTCGATTTGTCACAGCTCCGCGGCAGCGTCGGGTTCGGCGCGCGCTATCACTCGCCGATCGGCCCGATCCGCGTCGACCTGGGCTTCAAACTGGATCGCCGCACGATCGGCACGCGCCTCGAGCCGCGCTACGCGATCCACTTCTCGATCGGACAGGCATTCTGATGGCAACCAATCCTGTGGCTTCCGCCTTCAGGCGGAAGATCATGACTCTGGCGTTCATGGCGATCTGCAGCCAGGCCGCGTCGGCAGAAATCATCGACCGGATCATGGCGGTCGTCGGCGGACAGCCGATCACCTTGTCAGACGTGAACGCGGCGCTGCAGTTTCACCTGGTCGAACCACCTGCGGGCACGCGCGATCCCGTCGGCTACGCACTCGATCGGCTCATCGAGCGAACGCTGATGCTTGCGGAAGTCGATCGGTTTCAGCCGCCGGAGCCAGATCCGATCATGATGACGATCCGAATCGACGAGCTCGAGAAGCGCGCAGGGTCGACGGCCGCATTCGAGAAGGCGCTCGGCGTGACGGGCACGACGCGCGAACAGCTTCGCCGCCAGATCCGCGACGACCTGCGTATCACCACTTACCTGAATCAGCGATTCGGCGCGAATACTGCGCCAGCGGAGCGCAGCGCGGCGATCGCGGCGTGGCTGTCCGAGCTCCGCAGGCGCGCCGACATCACTGTTCAGTACGCGTCACGATCCTGAAGATTCGCAGCTGCGGCCCCGGGTGGTCCGACGTCGGTTCGAACCGGGCGATCTCCTGTGCCTGCCCAAAGATCTTCATGTAGTCCTGGTACTCGTTCGGAAACTGCGACGGACCGCCGTTCTTGACGTCGAAGTACGGCCCGTAAATGGCGGAAGACGCGACGAGATACTCAACGCCTCCGTTCACGTAGTACTCGAACGGATGCATCCGTAGCTGCGGCACGTAGGTCGCCTTGTACGTCAGCGGCAGCAGCACCTGCCGCGACTCCATGGTCAGTTTCGACCCCACCGGAATCTCCCGGATGATCCAGTTGTAGGCCTCCTCGGTCGTCCAGACCTTCGCCGCATTGGCGTTGAAGGAGATCGCCGTGTACGCCGGCGGCCCGATCGATACGAATGTCAGCAGCACCGCCACCGCATTACGACCGGGCCGAGGCATCCGTGTTTTCCGTACGACGTCGACGATCGTCACGACGGCAGCGGCTGCGAGGATTGAGAGAAACGGCAGAAGCGGCAGCAGGTAGCGCCCGTAAAAAATGTTCTGGTGGGAGATGAAGCGATAGTAGAGCACCGGGAAAAGGGTTGCGATCGCCCACTGGACGCGATTCGGGCCCACGACAGTCCTGAATGCGCCCAACAGCAAACCTGCAAGCACGATGACGGCGCCTGGCCACTGGAGCGCGTTCCGCAAATGCTTCAGGTAAATCAGCCAGACCGCTTCCGAAACGGCCGTGGGAGCGCGGTACTCGGATGACAGCCGCGCGAACTGGTTCAGGAACGTCGGCAGGTCGAGCAGCGTATAGGGCGCGACAACGAGGAACGCACCAATCATCGACACGACGATCCATGCCATCGCAACGATGCGCGACGGCCGCGTGGCGGGCGTCATCGCGCAGGCGATCATCGGAATGAAGACGGCGAGCACGCCGTTGTACTTCGTTCCACCGGCGAGCCCGGCCGCCGCGCCCGCCAGCGCGAACGCCCACACCGTCGAACGTTCGTGCGCACGCAACGAAAGCAGCAGCGTCAGCATGACGAAGAACGTCGCAGGCACGTCCGTCAGGACGAAATGCGACTCGCGCACGTGGAGCGGCATCACCGCGAACATGACGGCCGAAAGCAGCGCGACGCGCGCGTCCCAGCGCATGCCGGCGCGATACACGACCCACACCGTTGCGGTACCCAGGATGGCGGTGACTGCGCGTCCCCAGACGTAGAACGCCTCCGGCGGCGCCTGCGCCAGCGCATTCCACTTTCCCTGCATGGCGCCGAAGAGAAAGCGCACCACCGCGACGAGCGCCTGCACATACATGTACAAGGTGGGGTAGTCGAAGAAGTGCGGGTTCAGGTCTCCCGTCTTCATCATGCGGACTGCGCGAAGCAGCACCTCCGGCTCGTCCACCTGCACGCTGAACGGAACGCCCTGCGGCAGCGCCCAGAAGCGGAGCAGCGCCGCGGCTAGCAGCGCGAGCCCCAGACCGAAGCGCGTCGGATTCAGGACGGCCGACTCCCGCCAGCGGGAATTCATGGAGGGGCCAAGTCTACCCGAGCAGCTGCCGGTAGAGAGCGACTGTCGCATCACCCGCTGCCGTCCATGAAAACTCTCGTTCGACGATGACACGCCCCGCAAGGCCGTAGTGGGCAAGACGCGCGGGATCGGAGATCGCGCCGCTGATCGCTCCCGCAAGCGCGGATGGATCGCCGGGAGTGACGAGCCATCCGTTCTCACCGGGACGGACCTTGTCCGGAATTCCCCCTGCAGCGGATGCGACGACGGCGCGGCGGTGCGCCATCGCCTCGAGCGTCACGAGGGAGCTGCCTTCATACAGCGTCGGATGCACGAAAAGCGTGGAGAGCTCGTGCCAGGCGTGCAGCTCCTTGTCGGTCACGCGGCCGAGGAAGCGGACGTGCTCCAGAAGCCCGAGATCCGTCGCGAGCATTTCAAGCATCGGTCGATAAGGGCCATCCCCCAGGACGACCCATCGCCACGGCCGCCCTTCGAGGGCGCCGTGCTCGCGGACCGCGGCCAGCGCGCGAAGGAGCACGTGGAAACCCTTGCTCGCCTCGAGACGGCCGACACTCAGGATGACGCGTTCCCCAAGCGCGAGGTCATGGTGATAGCGCAGGTGGCCGACCATTGCGGTGTCGGTCATCGCGTCGAGCGCGCGCAAATCCAGTGCGTTCGGGATCGTCTTCATCCGCTCGCGCGGGATGCCGAGATGTTGCAGCACGTAGGGCTCGAGCGATCGATCCGTAGCGATCACGGCATCGGCCGCAGCGGCGCAGACAAGTACGGAACGCCGAAGCGGGAGGTACACTGCGCGCTTCAGCCGCGCGCGCGACGGATCCGTCGCGCCGAACTCCTCGAGCCCCTGCGGATTCAACACGAGCGGCGCGGCGCCGTCGCCGCGGCGTCTTGCGCGTGCGTAGCCGAGGACGCTTGCGCCGAAGCCATGGACGATGTCGATACGCTTCTCGCGAACCAGTTCGAGCGCCCTGCGGCCCGCGCGCATGCCCCAGACCGGATACGCCGTGCTGCGGTCGAGCACCGTGGTGCCGCGGCGGCCGGCGAGTGGAAACGTGTGGTACGGGATGAATTCGGTCTTGACCGACCGATGGATTGACGCCGGATCGAACTCATGTTCGTCCGACGGCGGCGGTGTGATGAGCGTGACCTCGAGGTGGCGATCTGCGAGCGCGCGCGCGAGGTCGTACACGCTTCGCTCGAGTCCACCGTAGCCGTGGATTGGAAAGACGGCGCGCGCGAGCAGCGCGACTCTCACCGCGCGCCCACTTCCTTATAGAGCGCCTCGATCCGCGCGACCACCGCGTCGGCGTCGAACTCGCGCTCGACTTTGCGCCGGGCCGCGTCACCGAGCGAACGGCGAAGCGCTTCGTCCCTTCGCAAGGTCCGAACATCTTCCGCGAGGCCTTCGGGCGACGTGGACAGCAGCCCGGTGACACCCGCCTCGATAATGTCGCGCGTGCCGCCGGTGTCCATGGCGGCAATCGGTACGCCGAGTGCGCTGGCCTCGATGAGGACACGGCTGAGCGACTCCGGACCGCGCGACGGAAAAATCAGCATGCTCGCTCCGGCAAGCAGCCGGGTCGCGTCGTCCTTATCGACCCATCCCGTGACGTGGATGTTCCTGCCGGACCGTTTTGCGGCCGCCTCGAGAACTGTGCGATCGGGCCCCTCACCTGCGATAACGAGCGGCCAATCGAGATCCGCGCGCCGGACGACGTCTATCAGGTAGCTGGTGCCCTTGTTGGGCGCGAGCTTGCCGAGGTAGAGGGCGTAGGGTCCCGTCGTGTTCTCAACGCGCGTCGCCCCTCGCTGCTCGCGCGTCGCGATGGCGCGTAGCGCGGCAACATTGACCGGATTTGGAATGACCTCGATACGCGTATGGGCGAGTTCCGGTGCACGGGAGCGGAGGTCCTCAGCGATGCGATGACTGACGGCGATCACGGCATCCGCGCGCGCCAGGCCGGTGCGCTTCGTGAACAGGTTGGCGCGCATGTACGGAATCATCGGCAGCGCGAGCGGCCACAGCGCTCCCGCGCGCGGTTGGATGCACGCGCGCATGTTCCCTACCGTGCACTCCGGGCACAGGTCGAGTCCCTCGCGCGTGCGCAGCAGGTCCGACCAGTAGCAGACCGGCCAGTAGTCGCGCACCGTGGCGACGACCGGCACGCGAGCCAACTTCGCGGCCGCGATCCCCGCCAGCGTCGTCATTACGTGCTGCGGATGGACGATGTCGTAACGATCCTCGCGCAGCACCGATTGGAGGTACGCGGCGAGCGAGCGCGTCAGCCTTTCGCTCTTGTAGTAGTTGCGGACGTACGGAATGTTCGGAGCGGCGGCGCCGAAGTGGCGAACGCGGAAACCATCGTATTCAATCTCCCCGATGCCGGGGGTTTCGCCCGGACGCGGCTGCACGATCGTAACATCGTGTCCGCGCCCACGAAGTCCTCGCGCGAGCTCGTACGTGCTCCATCCGCTGCCGCCGCAGACCGGGGGAAACGCGTCGGTCGGGATGAGGACCTTCATCGCACCGCGCGGAGCCCTCTCGCGTCCGTGATAGCCGACTCGATCGCGCGGCAATGTGCCGCCCAGCTGTACTCGCGCATCGCGCGCTCGCGCGCGGCGGCGCCGAGCGTCCGCCGCAGCACGGGATCGCTCAATCGCTCCAGCGAGTCTGCGAGCGCCACGGCGTGCGCCTGGCTTCCCGCCTTCGGCGGCAGACCGTAAAGCAGGCCTTCACGGCCGTTGGCGACGAGCGCCGGAATCCGATCCACCGCGGGAGCGACGACAGGAAGTCCGCTCGCCATGTATTCGAAGATCTTCAGCGGCGACCAGTAGAACCCGAGCGACAGCGGCGCGTGGGCGCCGAGATCGAACGGAGCGACGCCGATGTCCGCGGACGCGAGCACCGCGGGCATGCGGTGATGGGGCAGCGCGCCCGTAATCAGGATCGTGTCGATGTCCTTCGCCGCGGCCCGCACGCGCGACAGCTCCGGGCCGTCCCCGACGAAAACCGCGCCGATGTCCTTGCGCTCGCGTTCCCGCAGGATCTTGATCGCGTTCACGAGGTGGATCGCGCCGTGCCAGGAACGGAACGCGCCTGCGAACACTGCCACCGTCGTGACGGCAAGGCGGACGAACGGTGTGTGTTCCGGAACGCCCGGCTTGAACCGATCGGTGTCCGCCCCCCACTCCAGGACGCGAATCTGCTCGCGCGGAATCGTCCACGGGACGATCGCAGGATTCGGCGTAATGATGATGTCGGCGATGCGGCAGAGATGCTCTCGCCACCGGCGCATCGGCTGCACGAGGAGCGCGCGATCGAGCAACGCCTTGGGCGATCCCGGATGATCGATCACCGGCGCGTTCACCTCGAGTATCGCGACCGCCTTCAATTCGGCGGCGACGCGAATCGCTTCCCCGCCGAAATTGTGGTACCGCTCGATGATCGCATCCGGTTTCATCTCGCGCGCCAGCCGCGCGATGGCCTCCGATTTGGCGAGACGCAGGTGCGTCGATCCAAACGGCGGCGTCATCCCCACCCAGCGAACGCGGGACGGATTCGGCGTGCCGCTGCCGGGAGTGACCAGCGCGGTGACGTCGTGGCCGAGTGCGGCGAGCCCTTCCGCGACCGACGTCACGTGCACCGATCCTCCCTTGGTGCCGGGCACGGTCTGATCGATGGCGGAGTCTCGATGCGGCCAAAGAGCAGGAGGTCGAGCTTCATCGCCGCGGTGAGCGCGCGCAGCGCCGCGCGCGTGGCGCCGCTCGACGCGACGCGCGCCTTGCCTGTCGTCCGCGCCGCCTTCAGAGCATCCTCCTGGCTGATGCCGTTGTGCGTGCGCCGCGCGCGCTTCGCCAGCCGCTGCTCCGCCATGCGCATGAGGATATTCTCGACGAAGCCGCCCACGATCGGGGTGTAGTACCGGATCCGTTTGATGCGGAAGCCGGTCTCGTCCGCCACACGGCGCAGTTCCGGAATGTCGGCCAGCGGGTTCAGGTGGTCCGACTTGCGCAGCCGTTCCTGGCGCATGTCGATCAGGCCGGCGCGCTCCAGCCGTCGCGCGAGCGCGTTGATCCACCGCAGTCCTGCCGCGATCGGCGCGTTCTTCCTGACGTGCGTATAGACGAACAGCTCACCGCCCGGCGCGAGCACGCGCGCAGCCTCGGTGAGCATGCCGCGCAACGCGTCGGGCGATAGGTGCTCCAGCACGTCGAGCGAGTATGCCTTCGTGAACGTTCCATCGGCGAACGGCAGGCGCCGCAGATCGCCGAGCAGGAGATCGACATCCCGGCGCGATTCGAGTGCGAAGAACGGGGCGATGTCGATGCCCACCGCGCGTGGCTGCCAGTCGCGGTTCCACAACAGCGCGCGTCCGCTCCCGCAGCCCAGATCGACGACGAGATCGTTCGGTCCGGGCGCGAGGAAGGCACGCAGCATGTCGTTGCGGATCTTCGATCCGAGAAGCGGGGGAGACACGCGCTCGTGGCGCGCGTCCGCGTGCAGCGCTTCGTCCAGGTATTTCGTGCGCTCCTCGAAGTTCTCGTGCGGCCGCAGATCGAGGAAATCGGCCGACGGTCCGCCGTACTGTTTGCCGCATGACGTGCAGGTCAGCGCCGCCGGCTCGCCTTCGAGCGTGCCGTGACAGGCCGGGCACCGCACGAGCGCAAGGAGCCGCGGCGAAATCATGCGGGGGCCGCCGTCACGCTGGCGAACAGCGCCTCCAGCTTTTCCGCGCGCCGCGCCCATGTGAACGCGCGCACGTCCCGCAGCGCCTGCGCCGCGATCCGCCGGCCAAGCTCCGCATCATCTTTGATCCGCTCGATCCCCGCTACGAGCGCCTGGGGGTTTCCCGGCTCGACGAGCACCGCATTTTCGTCGTGTCGCAGCACCTCGCGGATCGACGGCAGGTCGCTGGCCACGATCGGCCGTCCCGACGCCATGTATTCGAACAGTTTCAGCGGTGAGGTGAACTCGCTCGAGATCGCTGATTTCGGATTCGGCAACACCAGCACGTCCGCCTCGCGCAGCCGTGCCGCAACTTCCCGCGGCGGCACCAGTCCGGTGAACGTCACGCGACTGGCGCAGTCGAGTTCCAGGGCCAGCGCTTTGACGCGCGCGAGATCCGGTTCCTGCTCGTGACCGCCGATGATCAGCGCCTTCGTATCGTTCAGCGCCATCACCGCTTCGATGATCAGCTCCACGCCCTTCCAGGGGTAGAGATGGCCCGCATACCCAATGGTGAAACTTGTCGGGATGAGGGCATCGGGCTGTGGGATAGGACCTGGAATGACAGGTGTCTGGCTCTGGGCAGGGAACTTCGTGATCTCATCCTGTTCGCGCAGCTGTCTTTGATCCGCGTTCTCCGCGTCTTCCGCTGTCCGCACGCCGTCGGGCACCACTGCGATCCGCGTCCGCGGCCCGAAGCGGCGTTCCAGCTCGCGTCTCAATCCTTCGGTGATTGTCACGTAGCCCTCCGCGTCGCGCCAGACGCGTCCTTCGCGGCTGGCGAGGCGTCGCAGTTTCGCGGGGCTTGCGGCGGCGGCGCCGGTGAGCAGTTCGGGGCGCGCGGCGGCGGCGTCCGCGGCGATCGTGTGCGCCTCGTAGACGAACGGCGCGCGCAGCGCACGCGGGACATTGAGCAGCAGCGACGCGAGGCCGAGATCGCGCGTGAAGATCAGATCCTGCCGCGTGCGCCCGATCGCGCGGCCGATAGTGAACGTGAGATATCCCGCGCGTCTTGCCGCGGCGGGACCGGTGATCGGCACGACCTCGATGCGCAGTTGCGGAATCCGCGGCAGTCCGTAGAACGCGAACGGATCCCGCGCCGGCGTGTGCGTGTCCGGCCGGACGACGAGCGTCACCTCGTGCCCGTGCGACGCCAGCGCGTGGCAGGTCTCCATCGACTGGATGCCGTTGGCGCGTTCGAGCGGGAACCGGATATCAGCTAAATAGAGAATTCGCACAACGTCAGGGCCACCAAGAGCAGAAAGCCACTTTGTGATCTTAGTGTTCTTAGTGGTCTTTGTGACGAGCCGTGGGCCGCCTCAAGGCGCATGTTTGTAGAAGGATGCCCGATCGAACAGGTAGCGATACGCCAGCGACGGGCCCTGCAGCGGAAGGGTGACGAACGCATCGTACGCGTTCTTCCGCGGCTCGAGCTTCTGGCGATCCATGAGGCCGATCGCGAACTCCGCGCTGAGCGCGAGATTCCAGTAGACCGCGAGCACCGTCACCGCCGCGGCGACGATCTTCACAGACTGGCGCGGTGAAGCAGGCAGGCGGTCGGTGAGGGCAGCAACGCCGATTATGAGGATCGACGTGAGCGCGATGAACCGCCGTTGCCCGAACGCGCCCGCCACCGTCCACGACTCGACGCTGCCGCCGATGTAGATCTGGAGCGCCACCATCAGAAGCAGGCAAAGCGCTACTTGTTCCTTCCGCCTGAAGGCGGAAGCTACACGAACGAATTTGTAGCTTCCGCCTTCAGGCGGAAGGATTCTCCTGTTCCTTCCGCCTTTAGGCGGAAGAAATTCGTTGTAGTTTCCGCCTTCAGGCGGAAGGAATCCCGCCTGCGGAAGAAGCAGCACCCCGACGAGCGCGATCAGCGCCAGCGGCGTCCAGACGAAGAATCCGTGCTCCGGCGAGAACAGCACCTGCAGCGCGTGCGGCGCCGCCCAGTTCATCTTGTGCCCCACCGACGAGTGCGGCCCGACGTGCCCATTCAGGATCAGATACGCGGCGGCCTGCGGTGTGAACGCCGCCGCAAACGCGACGATCCCCGCAACAACCCCAACTGCGCCTCGCACGTCGGACCTGGCACCTCGAAGGACTAACAGCCGCGCCCACGCGAAGTCGAGCGCGGCGCCCACCGCAAAAAAAGCGTCCTGCTCCCTGATCATCGTCATCAGCGCCGCCGCGGCGCCGAGCGCGATCAGGCCGCGCGTCGACCACGTGTCGCGGACTCGCAGCCAGACATATATGAAGAGCGCGACACCGAACGCCGAGCAGGCGTGCGAAAACGGCGGCGCGACGTACATATAAAAGAGGAGAGGCGTCCCGAGCCACACCACGATCGCGGGCAGGAACGCGTTCAGGCCGAGCCGCCGCGCCGACAGGATCGAGAGGACGATGGCGAGGAATCCGTAGACCGCGGATCCGTAGGCTACGCCGGCGACGTACGGCTTCGAATATCCATCCACCGACGCGCCCGTTGTGCGCGCGACGAGATCGCCCGCGCCATAGAACGGCGCCCACAGGATCGCGCACCCGAGCGTCGCAAAATTAATGCGCCGCCCGGTCTCGGTCGTCCGCTCCAGGAATGTTTCGTGGTACCCGTCAGACCTCGCGATCCCGCGATCGTAGAAGTACTGGTACTCGTTCTCGAACGACAGGTCGCGATCGAACCACAGCGATCGCAGGTAGGCGAAGTACTGGATCTCGTCGGAGGAGTAAATCCGCGCAGTGACGGCGGGCAGCGAGAGCGCGAACAGAACGATCAGCAGAATCCACTGCCGCCTGGCGATATGCACGGGATCTCGTTATCTTAGCTGCTCCCACCTTCGCCAAGGCTCCGGTGGGCCAGCCCACCCGCGCCAAGGCTACGGTGGGCCAGCCCACCCGCGCCAAGGCTACGGTGGGCCAGCCCACCCGCGCCAAGGCTACGGTGGACCAGCCCACCCGCGGCAAGGCTCCGGTGGACCAGCCCACCCGCGGCAAGGCTTCGGTGGACCAGCCCACCCGCGGCAAGGCTACGGTGAGCCAGCCCACCCGCGCCAAGGCTCCGGTGGGCAAGCGCGCTATGCCCCCCACACCATGAACTTGACCACCTGCAGCAAGTTGAACCCTGCGTGGCTGACCATCGGGCCGGCGATCGAGCGGCGGCGCAGGTAGATCGCGCCCCAGAACGTGCCAAGGATCGCGACGGCGAGCGACACGTCGTAGCCCTGTTCGAGGTGGCCGAGCCCGAAGAGCACGCTGAAGACCGCGAGTCCAACTGTCCCGCCGCCAAGAAACTGCTCGAAGCGGTGGAGGATGAAGCCTCGCTGGATCTCTTCGCGCACGCCTCCGGCGATCATGACGACGCAGGCGAAGACGATCGCCTGGCCGCGCGTCCTGGCGAGATCGGCGAGCGGGTTGTGCGGCACGTTGCGCAGCGACGGCGCGACGAGCTGCACGATGACCAGCGCGAGCATGACAATCATGAATGACGCGGGAATGAGACAGAGGCCGAGAAACATCTCACGGCCGAGCGCCCGCGATCCGAAGAGCGTCTCGCGGATCGACTCGCGACGCGCGCGGAGCAGGAAGCAGATCAAACCAATCAGCAGCGCCGAATCGAGCAGCGTGAGGGTGAAGATGAACGGCGCGCTGTAATGGCCGTCGGCCGTTTGCACGTGCATGCCGAAGCCCGAGAGCACGCTGATGATTAGAAGTTGCGTGGGAAATCCGGAGCACAGGATGACTTCCAGCGCGGCCCCGATCCGCTCGATGGGCGGGATGGGTTGAACCGCCAGCGGACCGGCCACCGGCGGTTCAATCATCTCTGGCTCTAACACCCGCTGATCTTACTGTCTAACCCAGCCTGTCTATCGCAACCGTCTATCGCAACCCGCCGAGCGTCAGCTGTCTATCGCACGCATTACCGTCTACTGCTTACCGTCTACTGCTCACCGCGAACCGCTTACCGCGAACTGCTTACCGCGCGACTGGCACGCGCAGCGAGAGCGGACCGGTCAACCGCACCGCGAGATCCGTGCCCCTCGCGAGTCGCACCTCTTTGCCGCGCGTCGAGAGCACGTAGCCCGTGCCTGCCGCGCCGCCGATCACCGCGCCCTTGCGCGCCGCACCCTTGCCGCCCGCGATGCGTCCGATAACCGCGCCTGCGGCCGCCGGTCCGACGATCTCCAGCGTGTCCTTCTGCTTCGTCGCGGGCGCCATCCGCGAGATTGTCGCAGTGCTGATCCGCGACGTGCCCGCGCCCGGCGTGTCGAGCTGCGTAAAGCGGAACGCGACCAGGCCGCGCCCTTTCACGCGCCCGGGCCGCTGCGCCGACGTGACGTGGCCGCTCAGCGCGGTGCCGACAGGCAGCACGTCAACGCCTCTCGACGTCACCGCGCGACGCAGGCGTCCCTGGACGCGCTGCTCGGGACGGCTGATATCGGAACCGACCGGCGTTTCGAGATCGACCGCGAGGACGGTGCCTGCAGGCAGCGTGACTTCGCGGTAGTTGTTTCCGCCCAACGTCTTCTTTACCGGATTCGCAGCCGCTGTTCCCGTCGTCGCGGGCGCGCCACTGGCCGTGGACACCGGCTTATCGGCCGGCGCGCTCGCCGGCGCAGTCGCAGGCGCAGCGAGATCGTTGCGCGGCGCGGCCTGCACTTCCGGTCCCTTATTGCACCCAATCACGAGTGCGAGGGCCGCCGAAACCGTAATCAGTCGTTTCATTGTCCTTTTCCTCTGAAGCTCAAGGATTGCAAAGGGATTGCCAGCAAATTGGCTGAGGTCGGGACGAACTTTCATTAGGTAATTTCTTCCTGCTAAACTCAAATCCGTGGCTACCTTGCCAGAAATCGATCAGTCTGCCGCCGCGCCCATCGTCGGGGAACGCGTTCTCATCGTTGAGGACGATCCGGCGACCCGCGTCGGCTTGTCCGAACTCGTGGGCGCCTGGGGCTTCCAGACCGAGGAAGCCGTCAATGGGGAAGAGGCGCTCCAGAAGGTCACGTCGTTTCGCCCCGCGATCATCGTCTCGGATCTCGTGATGCCGCGGATGGGCGGTCTGGAGCTGCTGCGCTCTTTGAAGGACCAGCTGTCCGACATCACGCTCATCCTGCTGACGGCGCAAGGGACAGTCGAGTCGGCCGTCGAGGCGATCAAAGAGGGCGCGTACGACTACTTGAGCAAGCCCGTCGATCCGGCGCGGCTGCGCATCCTGTTGCAGAAAGCGGTCGAGCGCCAGGAGACGCTGCGCGAAGTGAAGCAGCTGCGGCGTCAGCTCCGCGAGCAGGGGAGCTTCGGCCGCATCATCGGCAACAGCTCGAGCATCCGCAGCGTGTATCGCGTGATCGAGCAGGCGGCGCCGACTAACGCGTCGGTGTTGATCTGGGGCGAATCCGGTACAGGGAAGGAACTCGTCGCGCAGACGATTCACGAACTGAGTCCGCGCGCCTCGTTTCCATTCGTCGCAATCAACTGCGCGGCGATTCCCGAGACGCTGCTCGAGAGCGAGATCTTCGGGCACGAGAAGGGCGCGTTCACCGGCGCGCACGATCGGCGCACGGGTGTGTTCGAGCTCGCGCATCGCGGCACACTGTTCCTCGACGAGATCGCCGAGATGCAGCCGGCCACGCAGGTCAAGCTGCTGCGCGTGCTGCAGGAGCGCAGCTTCCGTCGCCTCGGTGGACGCCAGGAGCAGACGGTTGACGTCCGCGTGATCGCGGCGACCAACCAGAACCCGACCGATGCGGTGCGCAATGGCAAGCTGCGCGAAGATCTCTACTACCGTCTCAACGTGTTCGCGATCGAGCTGCCGCCGCTGCGCGATCGCCGCGACGACGTCCCGCTGCTGATCCAGCGGTTCCTCAGCGAATTCAACAGCGTCAACGAGAAAGCTGTGAAGGCGATCGACGCGGAAGCGATGCAGATCCTCGAGCAGTATCCGTGGCCCGGCAACATCCGCGAGCTGCGCAACATCGTCGAACGCGCGACGATTCTCGCGGACGGCGACTTCATCGAGACTCGTCATCTGCCGCCGCTGCTCGTGACGCGCGGCGAGGAAACGCTGCCCACGATGACGCTCACGCCGGGGACGACGGTCGATGAGGCGGAGCGGCGGCTGATCCTGCTGACGCTCGATCACACGCGCAACAACAAGACGCGCGCCGCCGAGATCCTCGGCATCTCGCTCAAGACGCTGCACAACAAGCTCAATCGCATGAAAGAGGAATCGGGCAATTGACCATCAAGTCACGCCAAGTAGCTGGCGTGACGTCCCTCGTCGTCATCATCGTGGCGGCGTTGTCCGCTTACCACCTCACGACGCTCGCGCGATTGAGCCTCGAGGAGACGGCATCCCGCGGCGACCTGCTCCGGCAGGCCATCTTCCAGCGCGCGCGCGAAGTCGTTCCCGCGGCAAAGGATCCGTACGCCGCGCTCCAACAGGACGGCGGCATTCGATCGCTCCTCGAATCCTCCGTCGCCTACTCGCAGAACGTGACCTACGCGGCGATCGTCAACCGCGATCTCGTCGCCGTCGCGCACAGCTTCAAGGACCAGGAAGGGCAGAAGGTCCCCGACCAGGAGGACCTGACGAGCGTCCTTACGGGTAATCCGATCTGGCTGCTGAAGACCGTGTACTCGGACCGCACGTTCGAGATCCGGCAGAAGCTGCTCTTTGGCGACCAGGAGTTCGGCACGATCAAGATCGGCATCTCGACGCTGCTCGTGAAGAACGAGTTGAAGAGGGCGTTCAGACTCGCGGCGCAGAGCGTGCTGCTCGCGCTGCTGCTCTCGACGATCGTCGCGATGCTCATGGCGCAGTGGATGCTGCGGCCGATTCATGTCATTCAGAGCGGCCTGACGCGGCTCGGCCGCGGCGAGCTCGACGTCCGCCTGGAACTGCCCGAAGGGGAGGAGTTCAAGGACATCGGGAGCTCGTTCGACGCCGTCAGCGCGCAGCTGTCGGAGTCGCGCGCCAAGGCGCTGTCATCGCCCACCGACTTCGAGTCCGTCGTCGAGAACCTGGAGGACGCCGTCGCGCTTTTCAGTCCCGACGGCAAGTTGATCTTCTGCAATCCCGCAATGGGCACCGTTCTTCCGCAATTCTCCGACTCACATGGGCGGCAGCTCGCGAGGATGGCACCGGAGGACGATCCGATCCGCACGCTCATCGAGCGCACGCTGGCGTCGCAACAGGCGCAGGGGCCGGTGAACCTTGGCGGCGGTAAATCCGGCAGCCACGCCGACGAATCCCCCGATCTCATGGTCATGACGCATCCGATAGACGACGGTCATGGGAATTTCGTCGGCGCGATGCTCGTCGCGCGCAACCTCCGGTTCATGACGCAGGTGCACTCGACATTGAACTACTCGCGCAAACTCGCCGCGCTCGGCCGCCTGATGGCCGGCGTCGCGCACGAAGTGAAGAACCCGCTCAACGCGATGACGATTCATCTGGAGCTATTGAAGGGAAAATTGTCGCGCGAGCCTGTGGGCGCAGGTGTTTCGACCTCCCGCCTCGGACCTCTGCCCTCCGGCCTCCCAACTCCGACCTCCGCCATCACCAAGCACGTCGACATCATCACGAACGAAATCCAGCGCCTCGATCAGGTGCTCAATGGGTTCCTGCGGTTCGCGCGACCGGACGAGTTGAAGCTGCAACCCATCCACCTCTCCGCGATCGTGAGCGACGTCGTCACGACGGTGACGCCCGAGGCGGAGGCGAGGAAGATCGCAGTGAAGAGCGAATGTCCGCGCGATCTCGCGCAGATCAACGCGGACCCCGCGATGCTGCGCCAGGCGCTGCTGAACCTCGCGTTGAACGGGTGCCAGGCGATGCCCGATGGCGGCACGCTCCGCATCGCGTGTCATCGCGGCGCCCGCGGGCGCATCGAAGTGGACGTGGAAGATACGGGCGTCGGCATCCCGCCCGAGAACCTGCAGAAGATCTTCGATCTTTATTTCACGACGAAGGAAAAGGGCAGCGGAATCGGCCTGTCGATGGTCTACCGAATCGTTCAGCTGCACGACGGCGAAGTGGAGGTGCAAAGCACCCCGGGACGCGGCACAAGGTTTAGACTGGTATTTCCGCAGGCATAAATGAAGAACGTGCTCGTAGCCCTCCTGATCGCATCGAGCCTGATGGCGGGAGCGTGCGCGTTGGCCCGTGCGACCGGGAAGCCGAAGGACAGTCCGGCTATGAACGTGCCGCCGCCGCCGCCGAAGATCGTCGAGCCCGGGCCTGAGCCGCCGCCCGAGCCCGTCACGGAGTTACCGACGACGCCGACGACGTCGACGCCTGCGTCCAGGCCGAATCGTCCCCCGGCGCGCCCGGCGGCCACCGAATCAAAGCCGAACGAGCCGAAGCCCGTCGAGCCGCCGCCCGAACCCGCACCCGTGACGCCGACACCCACTCCGCCTCCGGCGCAGCTTCGCACGCCGCAGACCGCCGATACGAGCAGCGCCGCGAAAGCGATCCGGACGACGATCGACCACGCGAACGCGCTCCTCAACGGCGTCAATTACGGCCCGCTCAGTAACGATCGCAAGAAGGCGTATGACGACGCGAAGCGGTTTATTCAGCAGGCGGAAGAGGCATTAAAGCAGGGGAATCTGGTGTTCGCACAGGGGGTCGCGACGAAGGCCGAAACCCTGGCGCGTGAGCTAGCTGGACGCTAGAAAAACCGCAAATAGGTCAACCGGAAGAACATTCGGCCAAATGTCAACATCTTGCGCCTGCCCTAGCAAAGGCGCACAATATGTTGTAGATCAGCGCTTGACAACGGCGTAAACGGGGTCCATATTGAACGGCCAGCGAGACGGCCGGAAACGGGGCCTCCCAGCCTCCGGGAAGACCGCCAGTCGCCACGCGATCCAGACACATTTTTTGTTCGGGGCCATCCCGTGGGGCACGGGTGTGGCTCGCATTTGGGCGGAGGGCACATGGAGAGAGGCGGTTCAGTCAACCCAGGTCAGAAGTCGGTCGTGCAGGAGACGACACGCTCGAGTGGCCATTCGTCTGTACCGGGGCTGGAGTACGAACGCTTCTTCTCTAAAGAAGGAGTGGACCCGTTCGACGAGATCGAGTGGGATCTGCGCTCGGCGGTCATCGGCTCCGAAAAGGGAGAGGTCGTCTTCGAGCAGCGGGACGTCGAGATCCCCAAGTTCTGGTCGCAGCAGGCGACCAACATCGTCGTCTCCAAGTATTTCCGCGGGCAGATCGGCACGCCGGAGCGCGAGCGCAGCGTCAAGCAGCTGATCGGCCGCGTCGTCGACACGATTACAGGGTGGGCGGCGAAGCAGAAGTACTTCGCGACCGACGAGGATCTGCACGCGTTCTCGCAGGACCTCAAGCACCTGCTCGTCTACCAGAAGGCGGCGTTCAATTCGCCGGTGTGGTTCAACGTCGGCTTCGAGAAGGCGCCGCAGTGCTCGGCGTGCTTCATCAACTCGGTGCAGGACACGATGGAGTCGATCCTGGGTCTCGCGAAGACCGAGGGAATGCTCTTCAAGTTCGGATCGGGCACCGGATCCAATCTCTCTAATATCCGTTCGTCGAAGGAGCACCTCGCGGGCGGCGGGACTGCGTCCGGTCCCGTGTCGTTCATGAAGGGATTCGACGCGTTTGCCGGCGTCATCAAGTCGGGCGGCAAGACGCGCCGCGCGGCGAAGATGGTCATCCTCAATGCCGACCATCCGGACATTGAGGAGTTCATCAACTGCAAGGTCGAGGAAGAGAAGAAGGCGTGGGCGCTCATCGACGCGGGCTACGACGGCTCGTTCACGGGCGTGGCCTACGGCTCGGTGTTCTTCCAGAATTCAAACAACTCGGTCCGCGTGACCGACGAGTTCATGCGCGCGGTGCTGGATGACGGGGAGTGGACGACGAAGGCGGTCGTCGGCGGCGCGCCGATGCGGACCTTCAAGGCGCGCGACCTGATGCGCGAGATTGCCGAGGGCACGTGGATCTGCGGCGATCCCGGCATGCAGTTCGACACGACGATCAACGACTGGCACACCTGCCCGAACACGGCGCGCATCAACGCGAGCAATCCGTGCTCGGAGTACATGTTCCTCGACGACACGGCGTGCAATCTCTCGTCGATCAATCTCATGAAGTTCGTTGGTGAGGACGGTGAGTTCGACGTCGTCGCGTTCGAGAAGGCGTGCCGGACGATGATCCTGGCGCAGGAGATCCTGGTCGACAACGCCAGCTATCCAACGCCGGCGATCGAGAAGAACTCGCACGCGTATCGTCCGCTCGGTCTCGGCTACGCGAACCTGGGCGCGCTGCTCATGTCACGTGGCCTGCCGTACGACAGCGATGCCGGCCGCGACTACGCCGCGGCGATCACCGCGCTGATGCACGGCGCCGGCTACGCCGAGTCCGCTCGCATCGCGCGCGATCACGGCGGTCCGTTCGCCGGCTATGAAAAGAACAAGGACCCGATGATGCGCGTGATGCGGAAGCATCGCGCCGCGATCAAGGACATCGACAAGACGCACGTTCCGAAGGATCTCCTCGAGTCCGCGAAGAACGTGTGGGACGAAGTGATCGAGATGGGGGAGCAGCACGGTTTCCGCAACGCGCAGGCCACCGTGCTCGCGCCGACCGGGACCATCGGTTTCATGATGGACTGCGACACGACGGGCGTGGAGCCGGACATCGCGCTGGTGAAGTACAAGAAGCTGGTCGGCGGCGGGATGATGAAGATCGTCAACCAGACCGTCCCGATGGCGCTGAAGAAGCTGGGCTACACCCAGCAGCAGATCAACGACGTCATCTCGTACATCGACGAGAACGAGACGATCGAGGGGGCGCCCCACGTCAAGGAGCCGCACCTCGCGGTGTTCGACTGCGCGTTCAAGCCGATGCGCGGGTCGCGGTCGATCCACTACATGGGCCACATCAAGATGGTGGGGGCGACGCAGCCGTTCTTGTCCGGGGCAATTTCGAAGACGGTTAACGTCCCGAAGGATGCGACGGTCGCGGATATCCAGCAGGCCTACATCGACGCATGGCGGATGGGCGCGAAGGCGGTCTCGATCTATCGCGACGGCTCGAAGCGCACGCAGCCGCTGAACACGTCGAAGGCGGCGATCATGGCCGCCGGCGTGCTCACCCCGCAGGGCTCCGTCGACGCTGGTCCGCGCCGCCACAAGCTGCCCGACGAGCGGCACGCCATCACGCACAAGTTCGACATCTCCGGCCACGAGGGCTACATCACTGTCGGCCTCTTCGAGGACGGCATGCCGGGGGAGATCTTCCTCGTCATGGCGAAGGAAGGCTCGACCATCAGTGGCTTCGCCGACGCGTTCGCGCAGGCGATCAGCTACGCGCTGCAGTACGGCGTCCCGCTGCAGGACCTGGTGGACAAGTTCAGCCACGTCCGCTTCGAGCCGTCCGGGATGACGCGTAACCCCGACGTCCGCTTCGCGAAGTCGATCGTGGACTACATCTTCCGCTGGATGGCGGCGAAGTTCCTCTCGCCCGAGGCCCAGTTCCGCGCCGGCGTGAACAATCGGGAAGAGGTCACCACGACGCCCGAGCAGTTGCCGCTTGAAGTCGCGGCGACGGCGGGGAAAGCTCCTTCGAACTCCACTTCGTCCTCCTTCGATGCTTCGACGACGGCAAAATCACGATCCACTTTTGCCGCCATACAGAACCAGGAGGATGCGCCGCCGTGCTCGACCTGCGGGTCGATCATGGTGCGTTCTGGAGCTTGCTATAAATGCACCAATTGCGGTACGACCTCTGGCTGTGCATAGCGTGCCTGCCCTGAGCGAGCGCCGTAGGCGCGAGTCGAAGGGTACAGTGCACGAACTGCGGCCCGACGAGCGGTTGCGCGTGATCAGTTAGGCAGGAGGACAGGAGATCAAGAGATCTCTCATCCGCTGTACGGCGGGGCTTCAGTCCCGCCGCGACGTAGGCCGGGTCTTCAGACCCGGCTCAAAGGGCCGGCTCACGCCGGCCCACTTTGTTTGACGTTCAGGCATGTTTCCGCTCGCCTCACGTGCAACCTCAGCAGGCCGAAACCGCAGTCGCGCGCTTGCCTTAAACTTCTCGGCACCTCTTCAAGTCTTAGATAAACGTAGTGATGCTCGCGCAAACCGTCACGGCGCCCGCCAGCCTGATCATGCTGAGCCTGTGCGGGGCCCTCGGAGCCTCGCCGTCCGCGCCGCTCACGCGCGGCGAGCTCCGCTGGCTCGGGCGCGTTACCTTCGGGATCGACAGTGATACCGTGGCCGACTATCGGCGGCTGGGACGTCAGAAGTTCCTTGACGCACAGCTCCATGCCCCGGCCGACGACCCACACGATCTGTCGGCCGCGATCGCGGCGATTCCCGTCACCGGAAAGAGCGCCGAAGCGCACGTGAAGACCATGCGCGCCGAACAGCAGCGCCTTAACACGCTGCCGGACGAAGCCGCGAAACAGCAGGCGCGGATGGCGCTGAATCAGGCCGGCAACCAGGCGATCTACGAGACATCCAAGCGGCACCTGCTGCGAGCGCTGAGATCGCCGTCGCAGCTGCGCGAACAGATGACGTGGTTCTGGATGAATCACTTCAGCGTGTTCGCCAACAAGGGCAACGTCCGATGGACGGTGGCCGAGTACGAAGAGCAGGCAGTCAGGCCGCACGCGCTGGGCCGCTTCAGCGACCTCGTCCTTGCGACCGCCACCGCGCCCGCGATGCTCGAGTATCTCGACAACGCGCAGAGCGCCGCCGGTAAGATCAACGAAAACTACGCACGCGAGCTGATGGAGCGGTGCAGGTCACGCCGACGAAGCTGACAACCGCGGTCTGTACCTTCGTTGCGCCGTCCGCGTCAGGCATCCTGCTGCGTATACGTCGACCCGCTCGGTCCGCCGCTCACGCCCAGCGCTACGACGATCCGCCCGCGTTCAGCCGCGATCTTCAGAATCAGATGAACATGGTTGAAGGGGTGACGACGGCAGGTCCGCATGGTCGGCAGCGCACGCGAGGCGGGTGACGCCAGCCAGTAATCCGGATACTGCACGCCCTCGATCGGCGGCGGCGGAATGCTGGAGATGGTCCGCACCAGTGCGCCCGCCGCGTCGAACGCCTGCAGCTTCATCTCGCCGGCCGGCGGCTGACTCAGGCGGTAATAGAGAATCGCGCCGTACGGCGGATTCGGCGCGTGC